>UMDI01036341.1_pt1 | contig 15180 bp, 10 predicted proteins | sample 1964451 | NCBI WGS metagenome assembly UMDI01 (sample SAMEA4835990, study PRJEB28245) | human gut metagenome | biome: gut microbiome; material: fecal sample | place: Denmark | collected 2008 | reverse complement strand
GCTGCCGTGCGGGCGTAGGTGTGCGGCCAGTCGAGCCCTCCGATTGTTGTCAGCCAAACGGCTCTGACCTCATGTTTGGGTGAACGCGAGTTCATGGTTGAACCGGTAGCCGGGCACACTGTCAGCAGAAACGCTACCGCCGCGATGCAGGGCATTGTTAGTTTGAAAAGTCGCATAATTATGATTATTTAGTTGCAAAGTTATGATTATTTTTTCATTTCTCAAATTAAATGGTTATTTTTGCACTATCATTCGGCACAGTTAGGCGAATAGTGACAACAGCGACGCCGGAATCACCCAAAATCGGAGGGTCTGCGGCATACATTTCAGCAACTGCTTGTCACGTCACGGCAGGCCGGTGGCTATAAAATAGTGAACAAACCAATAATGCATAAACTTATGAGAAAGAAAACTTTCCTATTGCTCATGGCCATGATGGTGTCACTTGCCGGCAAGGCTCAGTTTGAGTCGGGCAAGAAATATATAGGTGCTTCGCTGTCAAGCCTTGACCTGAGTTACAACGGTATGAACAAAGGCAGCTTCGGCGTAGAGGCAAAGGGCGGATACATGTTTGAAGACAACTGGATGGCAACGGCACAGATTGGATATTCCAAGAAGCATGAAATACCATCGACATTCACCGCGGCAGTAGGTGCAAGGTACTATATAGTGCAAAACGGGCTGTATCTCGGGGCCTCGATGAGCTACATGCACGCCGGCGACTCTTACGACGACTTCCTGCCGGGAGTGCAGCTCGGCTATGCTTTCTTCCTCAGCCGTACCGTCACCATCGAACCGGAGATTTATTACAACCAGTCGTTCAAAAACCACAGCGACTACAGCACTATAGGCCTGAGGGTTGGCTTCGGAATATACTTATGACGTAAAAGGCCATCTGGCGGTGCTTATCAATGACAAGAAAACACCCTCAATTGGGTTTTAGAGTATAAAGAATAGAAATATGCTAAGCGTTAACGAATTAGAAGACAGGCTGATAGACCTGGCCTTTGCCGAGGACATTGGCGATGGTGACCATACAACACTGTGTTGCATACCCGAAGAGGCAATGGGCCGTTCAAAGCTCCTTATCAAGGAAGACGGCATACTGGCCGGTGTAGAGGTGGCAAAAGAGGTGTTCAGGCGGTTCGACCCCGACATGAAGGTCGAGGTGCTCATGGGCGACGGCTCTACGGTACACAAAGGTGACGTGGCCATGGTGGTAAGCGGCAGGGTGCGCTCATTGTTGCAAACCGAGCGCCTGATGCTCAACATCATGCAGCGCATGAGCGGCATAGCCACGATGACCCACAAGTATGTAGAGAAACTGGAAGGCACGCACACGCGTGTGCTCGATACGCGTAAGACCACTCCCGGCATGAGGATGCTTGAAAAGCAGGCCGTGAAAATAGGCGGAGGATGCAACCACCGCATTGGCCTGTTCGACATGATATTGCTCAAAGACAACCATGTTGACTTTGCAGGCGGCATTGAAAACGCCATCGACCGATGCCACAAATACCTGAAGGAGAAAGGGCTCGATCTGAAAATAGAGATTGAAGTGAGAAACTTCGATGAGCTTTCAAGGGTGCTTTCGCACGGCGGGGTAGACCGCATAATGCTCGACAACTTCACTGTTGAAGACACGAAGAAAGCCGTCGACATGATTGGCGGTAAGTATGAAACAGAGTCAAGCGGCGGCATAACATTCGACACCATACGCCAATATGCCGAGTGTGGCGTCGACTTTGTGTCGGTAGGGGCATTGACCCACTCTGTGAAAGGGCTCGACATGAGCTTCAAGGCATGCTGAGCGCAATAGCAGGATTGTTATTGGCGATACGCGTCACCTACGCTTCGCCTGTAGACTATGACGTCACCCTGGCTGGCAACTTCGGCGAACCACGGCTCAACCACTTCCATTGCGGCATCGACGTAAAGACCGATGGGGTGGAAGGCAAACGGCTCATGGCTGTGGCAGACGGATATGTCAGCAGGATAACTGTTGGTCTGTCAGGTTTTGGAAATGCATTGTACATCACCCACCCAGATGGCAATACCAGTGTGTATTGCCATCTGAAATCTTTCACCCCCGCAATTACCAGGTTGCTTCGCAAATGGCAGTATGCGCATAAGTCTTATGTGGCCGACGTGCGCCTGGGGCCGCTGGCATGTCCGGTGGCCCGCGGCCAGTTTGTGGCAGTGAGCGGAAACACGGGCGCAAGCGAAGCACCACACCTGCATCTTGAGATGCACGACACACGCACGGGCCGGCTGCGTGACCCGCTTGACGTTCTGGGCAACTACGTGGCCGACGGCATGGCGCCAATGGCCCATGCATTCATGGCGTATCCCGTGGCGGGCGAAGGCATATTTGAGGGAGGGGCGGCCAAGCGTTCGTTTGGCTTCGGTTCACACAAGCTGGCCCGAAGGTTTACTGCATGGGGCAAGGTGGGCTTTGGAATATGGGCCAACGATTACACGGAGGCCACATACAACAGGTACGGAGTGAGGGAAACTGTGCTGAGGGTAGACGGCAGGGAGGTGTTCAGGAGTTGCGTTGACGGTATACCGCCATTTGCAAACCGCCGCATAAACTATTGGGGCGACTATGAGCATTACCTGCGCTACGGAGTTTGGTATATGAAATCGTTCCGTACACCGGGCAATACATTGCCTTTTATCACTACCGACAGCAACGGCGGAATAGTCGATTTCAACGAAGAGCGAGACTATACGGTAGAGTATTCTCTTACCGACTATTATGGCAACACCTCTGTATATAGCTTTGTGGTGAGCGGCGTCAAAGCGCAGTTGGGCCACAAGAAAGAGCCATCCAACGGAAAGAAAATGAAGCATAATGAAATTTCAACATACTCATATCCCGGCGTTTGGCTCGTAATACCTAAAGGAATACTCGATGGAGACATAATGCTCCGTCCGATAGAGATAAAGAGGGGAGATCCCAACATGTCTATGTATTCTTTTTATGACAGTGCTTGCCCGCTTGCGTCGTGGGCAGAGTTGGGGCTGGCCGTGCAGGCGAGAGGCATAGACCCAAGCAAGCTGTATGTCAGGAGCGGCGACGGCCGGTATTTCGGAGGCACCTACAAGAATGGCTGGGTGACCGCACGCATACGCGAGCTCGGGGTTGCCTACGGACTTGCTTATGACGACCGCCCGCCTACGGTGGTCAAGGTTGGGCGCAATGGCTGGGACAACAATAATAGGCTGCAGTTTAACGTAACCGACGGAGAAAGCGGAGTGAAATCCGTGAAAGGCTACATCGACAATGAGTTCATTCTGTTTGAGCATGTCGACAAGAGCAGCCGATACGTATGTTCGCTGACAGATACTCCAGTGAAAAAGACTGGGCGTTTGCGCACATTGACGTTTGTTGTCACCGACAACAGAAACAACAAGACTGTAGTCAGAGACGCACTGGTGTATTAAACTTTGCGTCTGGTACTTGATGATTCACCATAACCTGTAATTAACATAAACAAAACAATCAATGAAGAAGATATCATTAGTTTTAAGCATGCTTGCAGTAGCTGTTTATGCACTGCCATGCACAAACCTGATAGTAGGTAAGAAAGCGAGCGCGGACGGGTCTGTGATGTGTTCGTACAGTGCCGATGACTACGGCATGTTCCAGAACCTTTGCCATTATCCTGCCGGCAAGCACGCCAAAGGAGAGATGCGCGACATATATGACTGGGATACCAACGAGTATCACGGGCAGATACCAGAGGCGCCTGTGACATACAATGTGATTGGCAACATCAACGAGTTTCAGGTCACCATTGCAGAAACCACATTCGGAGGTCGCCCCGAGATGGTTGACTCTACCGGAATTTTGGATTACGGTTCGCTGATTTACGTAGGCTTGCAGCGTTCGCGCACGGCAAGGGAGGCCATATCTGTAATGACCGAGTTGGCCGAGGAATACGGCTATAACAGCGAGGGCGAGACATTCACTATATGCGATCCCAATGAGGCGTGGATAATGGAGATGATGGGATGCGGCCCCGGAAGCAAAAGCGTTGTTTGGGTAGCCATACGCATACCAGACGATGCCATTTGCGCACATGCCAACCAAAGCCGGATTAGGACATTCGACCAGAAAGACAAGAAGAACGTTATGTTCTCAAAGAATGTTGTAAAGTTTGCACGTGAGAAAGGCTGGTATGATGGGAAAGACGCCGATTTTAATTTCTGCATGACCTATGCAGCCCCCGACTTTGGCGGTCGCCGCTGGTGCGAGGCCAGGGTTTGGAGCTTCTTCAACATGTTTGGAAATGGCATGGACAAGTATGTTCCATACGCCGAGGGCACCGCAACCGATGCAGAACCCATGCCCTTGTGGATTATCCCAAACAAGAAACTTACGGTAGCCGACATGGAAAACGCCATGCGCGACCACTACGAGGGAACGCCTTTCGCGCTCGACAAGGAGGGTGACATAGGCGGAGGAATATGGCAGATGCCTTATCGGCTTACACCGCTCGAATACGAGGTGGACGGCAAAAAATGCTTCAATGAGCGCCCCATATCAACCCAACAGTCGGGCTTTGTGTTTGTCAGCCAGATGCGCTCATGGCTGCCGCGTGAGATTGGCGGTGTGCTTTGGTTCGCCAACGATGATGCCAACATGGCTCCCTTTACGCCTGTTTACTGTTGTGTGGACAAGGCTCCCCACTGCTACAATACCCCCGGGGCCGACGCTGTGACATTCTCTAAGGACAACGCGTTCTGGATGCAGAACTGGGTTAGCAACATGGTATATCCGCGATATGAGCAGATGTTCCCAAGTTTGAAGGCCGTGCGCGATTCGCTCGATGCTTCATACTTTGCAGCCCAGCAGTCGGTTGAAAGTCACGTCCAGAGCTTATACAAGCAATCTCCGGCAGAAGCGGCCGCTTATCTTACAAAATACTCAACCGAAAAAGCCCAGCAAATGCTCGCACGATGGCAGCAACTGGCAGTGCACATCATTGTGAAGTACAACGACATGGTGGTTAAACCCGAGAAGTCGGGCAGTTTCTTGCGCACTGCCACCGGATTGGCTGAGCGTCCTCAAAGGCCTGGCTATCCGACAAAGTACGCAAGGGAGATGCTTAAGCGTGGAAATAAGTGACAGCCAATGGTGTTGGCGCCTGAGCAACACGGGCTGGATTTCGTGCTGCACTTGCGTGGCATTGACAATCGGCGGAAGCCACTTACATTTATTTATCATGCCGTTTTGCACTGCAAAACGGCATGATTTGTTAATTACCGACATGTGGTGTTGCAGCGCGATAAACCACCATGGCACGGCCCATTGGCAGAAATGGTTGCCAACCGTATGCTATCTGCCATTACATCAACCACGTTTTTAACTATACATGATATCCTTGGTCGACATTATATGGCACGGATGATAGGGTTTGGAAATATTTATGCTAAATTTGCAGCGAAATAATGTTGCTTTCAATAATGCCAAACAAGTAGACATGGGAGAATACAATCATTTAAAATATGCCGGCATAAAAGAATCAGTGGCGTACAGATGCATTGGGCAAATTGCCAAATGGATGGACAGATACTATCTCGATGCCGTAATTGGTCTGTTGCTTGAAGGGGTAGGCGACTTTATTACTCAACTATTGACATTGCCGTATCTGTATATCAGCATATTCAAAATAAAGTCGCTGCCACTTACTCTTGCCATCATATATAATTCTCTATGTGACCTTGCCATAGGCATGATTCCATTGGGCATAGGCGACCTGATGGATATTTTCAAACGGTCGTACATGCAGAATTTCAAACTAATAGATGGTTTTATACATGGTGACAGGGCCACGATAAGTGCTGTTAACAAGAAGGCTGCCATCACTGTGGTGCTTATAGTGCTCTTGGTTGTTGTAATATACATACTCGTCAAGCTGACCATCGTTTTGATGAGGTATGTTTGGGACCTGCTCGCCGGGCTGCTCTGATTGCCCGTTCCGCAATCTGACTCGCGACAGGATGGGCAACAAACAAAAGCCTCCCGCCCTTTTGGGCAGGAGGCTTCAAGTTATAATGCAGGCAAAGCCTTGTTATGCTTCAGGCTGGTTTTCATTGCTCCAGTCCATCAAGGTCTGGCGCACATAGCTCTTGTAACGGAGCTGTGCCATGCGCTCTGCCTCGGCGAAGAGCTCTTCTGCCTCGTTAGGATATGCCTTCTTTACAGAGAGGTAGCGAACCTCGCCCATGAGGAAGTCGTGGAACTTGCTCCAATCCGGTGCCTTTGAGTCGAGTGAGAACGGATTCTTACCCTCGTCGGCAAGCGTAGGATTGTAACGCCATAGATGCCAGTAGCCACACTCAACAGCCTTTGCCTCTTCGGCCTGGCTCTTGCCCATGCCGCCCTTGGCCTTCAGACCGTGGTTGATACAAGGAGCGTAGGCGATGATGAGTGACGGTCCGGGATAAGCCTCGGCCTCACGTATGGCCTTGAGGCACTGAGCCTGGTCGGCTCCCATGGCAATCTGTGCAACATAAACGTAACCATAAGTTGTTGCTATCATGCCGAGATCCTTCTTGCGGATGCGCTTGCCCTGGGCAGCAAACTGGGCGATGGCACCGAGCGGAGTAGCCTTGGATGCCTGGCCACCGGTGTTAGAGTAAACCTCGGTGTCGAGCACCAGGATGTTAACATCCTCACCACTTGCAATAACGTGGTCAAGTCCGCCGTAACCGATATCGTAAGAAGCACCGTCACCACCGATAATCCACTGGCTGCGCTTAACCAGATAGTGGTCGAGAGTCTTAAGCTCCTTGCACAGCTCGCATCCGGCTTCGGCACCGGCAGCGATAAGCGGCTTCAGCTTTGCAGCGGCAGCCTTAGATGCATCGGCGTCATTCTTGCCGGCTATCCACTCCTCGGCAGCTGCCTTGAACTCGGCCGGTGTGCCTTCCTTGGCTATGGCTTCGTTGAACAGCAACTCAATGCGCTCCCTCATCTTCTTGTTTCCAAGAGCCATACCCATACCGAACTCGCAGAAGTCTTCGAACAACGAGTTGTTGAAGGCAGGGCCGTGACCCTCTTCGTTTGTGCAGTAAGGTGTTGAAGGAATAGACGCAGAATAGATAGATGAGCAACCTGTTGCGTTGGCAATCATCTCACGGTCGCCGAACAACTGCGATATGAGCTTCACATAAGGTGTCTCACCGCAACCGGCGCAAGCACCAGAGAACTCAAACAGAGGCTTTGCAAACTGAGAGTTCTTCACATTGCTCTTGATGTCGACAAGGTTTTGCTTGCTTGTAACATCCTTTACAAGGTAATCCCACTCGGAAGCCCTCTTCTCGTCTCCTGCAAACGGAACCATAGTAAGAGCCTTACCCTTCTTCGGGTTGCCGGGACATACGTCGGCGCAGTTGCCGCAGCCGAGGCAGTCCATTACAGAAACACCTATCACGAAGTGCATGCCCTTCATTGCTGCAGGAGCCTTCATTTCAAGGGTGGGAGAGGCGTAGCCTTTCAACTCCTCGTCAGTAAGCACGAACGGACGGATTGATGCATGAGGACAAACATAAGCACACTTGTTGCACTGGATACAGTTCTCTGAATTCCATACAGGAACGAATGCTTCAACACCGCGCTTCTCGTATGCAGCCGTGCCTACCTGCCAAGAACCGTCGGCTGTGCCGTGGTTAACGAAATCAGAAACCTTGAGGAGGTCACCGGCCTGGGCGTTGATAGGACGAACGAGCTCTTTAACGAATGCGGGAGCATTGTCTTCCTTGGCAGCATCGTCAGCCAGATTTGCCCATGACGGGTCGATGGCGAGTTGCTTGTATTCACCACCACGGTCGACAGCGGCATAGTTCTTGTCTACAACGTCCTGACCTTTCTTGCCGTATGACTTAACGATGAACTTCTTCATCTGCTCTACAGCCAGGTCAACAGGTATAACGCCGGTGATGCGGAAGAATGCACTCTGAAGGATTGTGTTGGTACGGTTGCCAAGGCCAATCTCTTGTGCTATCTTTGTTGCATTGATGTAATATACCGTGATGTTGTTCTGGGCGAAATAGCGCTTTACCTTGTTAGGTATGAAGTTCACAAGCTCTTCACCGTCGAAGATTGTATTCAACAGGAATGTGCCGTTCTTCTGCAGACCACGGGTAACGTCGTACATGTGGAGATATGCCTGAACGTGGCATGCTACGAAGTTAGGTGTGTTCACCAGATAAGTAGAACGTATGGGGGAGTCACCAAAGCGCAAGTGTGAGCAGGTGAAACCACCAGACTTCTTTGAGTCGTAAGAGAAGTATGCCTGGCAGTGCTTGTTGGTGTTGTCGCCGATAATCTTGACGGAGTTCTTGTTTGCACCAACAGTACCGTCAGCACCCAGTCCGTAGAACTTGGCCTCGAACATGCCTTCTCCGCCCAATGCCATCTCTTCAACCTGTGGCAGCGATGTGAATGTAACATCGTCAACGATACCAACAGTGAAATGGTTTTTGGGCTCTGGCAATGCCAGATTGTTGAATACAGAAATGATCTTGGCAGGTGTGGTGTCGCTTGAACCAAGGCCATAACGACCACCTACAATGAGAGGCTTGTTCTCAACATCGTAGAATGCGCTCTTTACATCAAGGTACAGCGGCTCACCCTCTGCGCCGGGCTCCTTTGTGCGGTCGAGCACTGCTATGCGCTTAACGGTCTTGGGAACTGCAGCAAGCAGGTGCTTGACAGAGAACGGACGGTACAAGTGAACTGATACCATGCCGACCTTCTGGCCGTTTGCATTCAGATAGTCAATGGCCTCACGTGCAGCCTCGGTTGCACTACCCATAAGAATGATTATGCGGTCTGCATCTTCTGCTCCATAGTATGAGAAGAGGTGGTACTCACGACCAGTGATTTCGCTGATTTTGCCAAGGTACATCTCAACGACCTCAGGCACTTTGTCGTAATACTCATTGCAAGCCTCACGGTGAGTGAAGAATGTTTCGGGGTTCTCTGCTGTACCACGGGTAACAGGGCGCTCGGGAGACAATGCACGGTCGCGGAAACGCTTGATGTCTGCTTCGTCTACAAGCGGACGGATGTCGTCTTCCTCCATGAGTTCAATCTTGTGGTACTCGTGCGATGTGCGGAATCCGTCGAAGAAGTTTACGAACGGAACGCATGTCTTAAGTGATGCCAAGTGGGCAACAGCGGTAAGGTCCATAACCTCCTGTACAGAACCCTCGCAAAGCATGGCAAAGCCTGTCTGGCGGCAAGCCATGACATCCTGATGGTCGCCAAAGATGCAGAGTGAGTGAGATGCCAGTGTACGTGCTGAAACATCAAAAACACAAGGAATCAGCTCACCAGCAATCTTATACATGTTTGGAATCATGAGCAGAAGTCCCTGCGATGCAGTGAATGTTGTCGTAAGGGCTCCGGCCTGCAGTGAACCGTGTACGGCTCCTGCTGCTCCTGCCTCAGACTGCATCTCCTGCACGGTGACTTCCTGGCCCCACAGGTTCTTGCGACCACGGGCGGCCCACTCATCAACATGCTCTGCCATCGGAGATGACGGAGTGATAGGGTAGATGGCAGCCACTTCCGAGAACATGTAGCTCACGTGAGCAGCGGCCTCATTACCATCACAAGTGATAAATTTTTTTTCTTTAGCCATTTTTTGAATAGATAAAATATTAATGAATAAACAAAAGTTCCTTTATTCTAATATAAGAAACCAAACAACCAAAGGGGTATTTCGTTACCTTTACCCACTTCGGTATTATATCTCGCATATATCGTATCGGATGACGGTTTTATCCGGCTGAAATCGTTGGCGTCACACACCCTGAATTTCATGTCGCCGTCTATCGTATAGAAATTGTCGCGGCCACTCTGATTAACCAAATGGTCTTTCCAAAGGGAATTAACCAAAAATGTCTCCATAACATCCTGTGTCTCAACCCTTATCGGGTATATTGTGTAAATGAGATTCGAATTATGCATCATCACCTTGGTCGGCTTTTTGGGAAAACTATGGTCAATAGGATAAATCATATTTATCAACCTTGCATCAGCCAGATACTTGATGTAATTCATTACTGTTGCCCTGCTTGTCTTAATATCATGGGCCAACTGGCTGATATTGGGGGCCTTAGAACCGTTAACCGCCAGTAGATAGAATAATTTCTTTATCTTTGTTAAATATTTCAGCTCGATTTGTTTTATGAACAAGATGTCAACTTCAGTCACCATATTCATGGTCTTCAGCAGATTCTCGGAATAATTGCGATGCTCTTGGAAGAAAGGGTAGAAGCCATGGTGTATATATTCTTTGAAATATTTGTTGGGTGACACCTTGGGCAAGATGTGCTTGATTAGATGTTCGTGGTCGTTTATAATTTCCTTCATAGTATAAGGCCGGAAGTTATTGCCTGTCTGGAGGTTCAAAAACTCCCTGAAAGAAAATCCCCGCAAATTGTAGCTTTTTACAATGCCATTGAGTTCAGGGTTCTCTTCTTTGAGCCTCATGACGCTTGAACCGGTAAAAACAATCTTCAACTTGTCGTATTTATCATAACAATCACGAAGCTGTTTACTCCAATTCGGCTCCTTGAAGACCTGGTCTATCAACAAGATACGGCCTCCATTTTTATAGAAGTCTCCTGCAAAATCAAATATGCCACGACCCTGAAAATAGAAGTTATTCATATTTATATATAAACAACGCCTATCATTCACATCAAAGTTTTCTTTGGCATACTGCAAAAGAAAAGTCGTCTTACCTATACCTCTAGTTCCCTTAATGCCAATCATGCGGTCATTCCAGTCTATCTCATCCATCAGCATGCGACGTACCGGTGCATTGGTATGCTCGACCAAATAGGCATGGGTTCTAAAGAAAGCTTCCATATCACTTTAATTTTAAACACATCTCGCTACTTAACTGCAAAGTTAGCAAATAATTTGCAATTTGCAAAGTATATATAGCAATTTGCACCAAAAATAGTTTCTCAATGGACAATACTGAAAACGACCTCTCAATATCGCCTCTCCGACAACCGTGTTAAATTTCAGATAATCGGCATTATGATAAATGCCTGTGTGTCAGGTGGTTGCTGTGATAAGTTTAAGTAACTTAATGAGCGATGTGGGGTCTTCCCAACTGAAGTCTGGTGACGTGTGCGGTATGCATCCACATCTATCAGCGATACGCAAAGAAGTTTATCATTGTTGAGAGTATCAACCACACGGGCTAAAACAGAATCGACACGCACATATTCGCAGTCACCAAAATTTACAGACTCCACCTGATCCATGTCAGCCTCCATATTCAAGCGCCCATGCTTATATACCAAGGAACTATTCTTAAGGAAGATATTCGCTTCATTTTGCTTGAGGAGCTTGCCATCGTTCAATGTAATTATTGCTGGCCTGAATGTTTCAAATACGGTTGTCCGAGTAATCCTGCCCGGCATAGTCTGTCCCATGCCAATAGCTACCATGGACGCACATATTATAAATATAGCCATCTTTTTCATGTTTCTTCGTTTTTCCAGCAAAAATAATAATTATTACCGAATCGCGGAAATTTTGCAAGAGAAAAAACACCGTTTGTCTTTTTTAACGTTAAATATTTGCAAAAAAGAGAGCAACGTATCTGTTTTTTTTGTAATTTTGCACCGCTTAAGAGCAGTATATATGATATACGATTGATTATCAGGCAGTTACAGACTATTTAGGCATTAATTAATAGATATGAGGCAATTAAAAATTCAAAAGAGCATTACTAATCGTTCAAGCGAAGCTTTGGATAAGTACCTGGTAGAAATTGGCCGCGCCCCGCTGATTTCCATCGATGAGGAAATTGAGTTGGCTCAAAAAATCCGCAAAGGTGGTATTGAAGGCGAAAGAGCCAAGGACAAGCTGGTGACGGCCAATCTTCGATTTGTTGTATCTGTTGCCAAACAATATCAGCATCAGGGGCTTACGCTCACTGACTTGATAGATGAGGGAAATATTGGGTTAATTAAGGCCGCACAGAAGTTTGACGAGACACGAGGCTTTAAATTCATTTCATACGCAGTGTGGTGGATAAGGCAGAGCATCCTGCAAGCTATTGCAGAGCAAAGCCGCATTGTGCGTCTGCCGCTCAATCAGGTAGGGTCTCTCAACAAAATCAATCACGAAATCAATAAGTTCGAGCAAGAGAACCAGCGCCATCCTTCTGTATCAGAATTGAGTGCCGCGACAAACCTTGACGAGGACAAGATTGGCCAAAGCCTGATGGCCGACGGCCACCACGTATCGATAGACGCCCCATTCCAGGACGGCGAAGACAATTGCATGCTCGACGTAATGGCCAGTGGCGAGGACAGCCGTACCGACAGGCATGTAGACCACGAGTCAATGGCACAAGAGCTCAATTCTGTACTCAATAAGGTTCTGAAAGATCGCGAGATAACCATCATTCGTGAGTGTTTTGGCATCGGTTGCCATGAGAAGGGCCTCGAGGAGATTGGCGACCAGCTGGGTCTGACACGTGAGCGTGTTCGCCAGATACGTGAAAAGAGCATAGCCAAATTGCGTGATAGCGGCAATGCCAAAATATTGATGAAATATTTAGGCTAAAAAGAGTTATATTATTTTGCGGCCTCAATAATTATTATTATTTTTGAAGTCGTGAAATATAAGCCGTTTGTAAGAATAATATTACTGGGCATATTTCTATATATGCCCAGTTTTATTTTTGCCAAAGTCACAGCAGACTCGTTGGTGATGGACAGGCTGTTTTCATATAAAAGGAACCTTGCGCCGAGCATTAGCGGTTTCACCGACGACTTTTACCTCAAGTACAGCTTCAGGACAGTGAGACGCAACCCCACCCTTATATTTGTGCCCACGATGTATTCGATAGCAAGAGGTAACAGGAATTACATCGGTGAGAACATCGGTAGGATATCATTCAAGGCCATTGACGATTACCGCATCGACCAAAAAACGCTGAAAAGCACCATTCCTCACAACAGGAAGGCAATGGACGTAATGATGCGCTTCATCATTCCCAACCTCTATGGCATATCACTGTTCGACAAATACATGCTGTCGCCGTTCAATTACAACAACAGGATTTTCTATAGATACAGGATAAGCATTAGCGATGAAGGTAGGGCTTGCGTCAACTTTACCCCGAAGTTAAACAACACACAGTTGGTCAAAGGCTTTGCAATAATTGACAGATATACAGGCAAGATAATCCACACACGCTTTAGCGGAGAATACGACATGGTTACCTTTGAGGTAAATGCATACATGGGTGATGACGACACCCCCTATGCCCTGCTGCCTACACGTTGTGACTCAAAGGCCGTGTTCAAATTCATGGGCAACGAGCTCAGGGTAAGGTTTTATGCAAATTTTGAATGCAAAGTGCCAGACATAGACTCAATCGACGACAAAAAAGCAGAAAGCATAATAGACAGCGTTAGGCCCGACCCGTTGGAACGTATAGAGGAATCCATCTATCGAGAGCACATCCAAGAAAACATCGCTAAAGACTCCGCCCAGGCAACGGTTGTGAAGCGCAAGAACAAGATGCTGAAAAAAACATGGGACATCGTCGACGACTATATCCTTAGCGGCCAAGATGCAAGCAACGATAACGCATCGGTGACATTATCGCCGCTGTTCAACCCCCTATACTTGAGCTATAGCCACAGCCACGGACTTGCATACAAGATGGACATTGGTGCCAGATACATATTTGCGCCGGACAGATACATAACCTTCACGCCAAGGCTGGGATACAATTTCAAGATTAAGAAGTTTTACTTCAACGCCCCACTCCGCTATACCTTCGATGCGAAACGCAACGGATGGGTGGAATTGACATGGGCCAACGGCAACAGGATAACCAACTCGAGCGTACTGGAAATAATTCAGGAAGAAAACCGCGACACAATCGACTTCTCGTCGCTCAACCTCGACTATTTCGACGATGAGATGGTGAGCCTGTCGGGTAACATGCAGATTACCAAGCATCTTGAGATGGCTTTGGGCTTCGTCTACCACCGGCGTTCTGCCGTTAACAGGCATGAGATGGAGCAATTGGGCAAGCCATCAGAATACAGAAGCTTTGCGCCAATGGTCACGCTGACTTTCCGTCCCCACCCGGAAGGGCCCACGTTCACGGCAAACTATGAGCGAGGACTTACCAATATCTTGCAATCAAACATAAAATACGAGCGTTGGGAGTTTGACGCCTCGTTCAAGAAGGTGTTGCACAGCCTGCGTAAATACAACCTAAGAGCCGGCGGCGGATTCTACACCAACAAGTCGACCGACTACTTTGTTGACTTCGCCAACTTCCACGACAATTACATCCCCGGTGGCTGGGACGATGACTGGACAGGCGATTTCCAGCTCCTCAACAGCCAATGGTATAATGCATCAAAGTATTACTTCCGCACTAATGTATCCTACGAGTCGCCACTGCTGCTTGTCACTTGGATACCCCTCATCGGTAAATACATTGAGACAGAACGTATATATGCAAATTTCCTACAGATAGAACACACGCGCCCATACACGGAAATAGGCTACGGACTCACCAACAGATATTTCTCTATAGGTCTGTTTGCAAGTTTCCTCAATGGCAGTTTCAATGAGTTCGGCAGCAAATTCTCATTTGAATTATTCAGAAGATGGTAGTAAAAAGAGCCCTAAACGCAATAAGCCGGCGGTCTGCGCCTTGCAATATGGTTGATTGGCCATGCAAAAGTTTTTCGTTACGCGCAAGACTTTTGATAAATTACTGTATTTCAATATCTTGTTGCAATAATATTGCAGTATTGCCTGAACACTTGCATGGCGTCTGCAGTGGTTTCAACAGCAATAATAAACCCCATTGATAAAACATGGAACATCCACGTGCAACACCCCACCCTCACACATATTTATAATTATGAACAAACCCTTAATTGTATATAAAGCCAGTGCCGGAAGTGGAAAGACATTCACCTTGGCAATAGAATATATCAAATTGCTTATACACAACCCATACGACTTTCGCTCCATACTTGCCGTGACATTCACGAACAAGGCTACCGAAGAAATGAAAACCAGAATACTCAGCCAGTTGTACGGGATATGGAAGCAACTCGACGACTCACGCTCTTATACCGAAGCCATTTGCG
>UMDI01050074.1_pt1 | contig 16020 bp, 13 predicted proteins | sample 1964451 | NCBI WGS metagenome assembly UMDI01 (sample SAMEA4835990, study PRJEB28245) | human gut metagenome | biome: gut microbiome; material: fecal sample | place: Denmark | collected 2008 | reverse complement strand
CCCTTATGTCTTTGAATAATTCTGCAAGTTTTGCTTCGTCTGCGTCTATTGGTGCAATATTCATTAATCCTCTTACATCCAGCCCCGGAAGTGAAATGATTTCTTGAATTTCTGCCCTCAAAACATCCTTGCTGTATCCGGATTTTTGTTCTTCACCGGCGTTGTTAACCTGCAATAAAACTTTCTCTCTCTTATTTAATTCACAGGCCGCTTTTGATACTGCGCGTGCAATCTTTAGCGAATCTATTGACTCTATTACATCAAAATGTTTTACAACCTTTTCTGCTTTGTTTGACTGCAAATGTCCTATAAAGTGGAATGTGGAATTTTGTCTGACATTCTCAGGAAGTTTTTCTAACTTTGCAATTGCATCTACAGCTCTTGACTCTCCAAAATCCCTAATCCCTGCTTCATAGCCCGCAAGTATTGCTGATAATCCGTAATACTTTGTTACTGCTACTATTTTTACTTTAGAATGTGCGATATTTGTTTGAATTTCGTGGAGATTGTTGTTAACTAATGTTTGACTAATCTCAACTTCTGTTCCCCAGCTGTTTACAGGAATTAATCTCTCGTCTTTCAGGCTGTTCTCTGATGTGCCTTTTTGTGATGGTGTTAACATTATCCCCAACCCTCTATTGTATTATATACCAGAAAACATGCCCTGTACAAGAGTGTATTTGTAACAACTTTTGCGCTTTTTTCAAACATGCCGAAACCCATGATTTACATGGATTTCGACCATGTCTAAAATATTAAGTTTTGTAAAGTACAATGCTTTTTGTTAACAATTTGACAAGATTTTTGAAAATTTTTTCAAAAAAGGCATGCCTTTTGTTAGGTTTTACATTGAGAAGGGTCTGGAATTTTAATTTGAGTTTGTAGTTTAACCAATACCCTTCGACAATTGGTCTACGTGCGTAGCACTATTGTCCTAAGTAAGCAAGTGTTTCCATTACACTGCTTGCTGTAGAGAACACCCGTGAGTTCATCTGAATCATTCTTTGTGCGGTAATCATATTTGAAAGTTCTGCTGCAATATCGACATTTGAACCTTCATAACCGCCTGATTCAATTGAACCAAATGAAACCTCACCTGCCATGCCATAGTAAACGTCACCTACGTCAGCAGCCCATTCCCAGAGGTTGTTGTTAACAGAAACAAGACCCTCTTCGTTTACCATGGTAGCAAGTTCAATTACGAAGTTTGAATTCTCAATTGTTGCGCCTGTTGCTGTAACATCATCACCCCTGATTGTTACACCTTGAGGTGTTGTGTATTTCCATTGTACTGTGTATGTGTCGTCAACGTACTGTGTAAGTATAGAACCGTCGCTGTAAGTGGCTGCTATAATACCGTTTTCATCAACAGTTGTAGATTTTAAGGTGATAGAGTTATTATAATTTACCATTTCTTGAAGTGATACGACCTGATTTAGCGGATCAGAAGTTTTGTTTGTACTGCTGAGTCCTGTTTCTCCCAAAAAGTTACTTGTTGTACCGTCTTCATTAAATGTAATATCGCCTTCATAAGTAATACAGCCGTCAGCTGTTGTTTTAAAAGTTACATCATCAATGCCGGCATCTTGGAGCTGCTGATTAAAGCCCGCCAGAATCTCATTAATAGTCGGATCGCCTTCTTTTATTGTCAATGTAACATCCACATCGCCTACAGTTGCAGAGATATTTCCTGCTTTAATATTAGCGTTGTTGAGCTGGCTTGATTTTTTTGCGCCAATATTAGGATCGCCTTTAACCGTTGCGCTAAGGTTTTTAGGAACTTGTACGGTTTCACCTGAGCTTGCATTTGTGTAAGGTGATTTAGCAGCAACAACTTTCATACCTGACTGGTTAACAACATTGCCTTCAGAGTCTGTTGAGAAAACGCCGTCACGTGTATAGTACAACTTTCCGTCAGAGTCTTGAACTACAAAGAAGCCGTTTCCTGAAATCATCAAGTCCATGTCCCTTCCGGTGCTTACAAAGTCACCATTTGTAAAATCTCTTGTAATACCGCCTATCTTAACACCAAGCCCGATTTGTTTAGGGTTTGTTCCGCCGCCGTCTTTTGTTGCGGCACTTCCGTAGGATAAATTTCTTGAGTAAAGCGTTTCAAACGTCATGTTTGCTGATTTATATGCAGTTGTGTTGATGTTTGCAACGTTATTGGCAATAACGTTAATTTGCTGCTGGCCGGCATTTATACCGGTGCTTGCTGTGTGTAAAGCTTGTGACATTATTTCCTCCCGTATGTCTTATATTTATGCTTTTGTTTTTGTTGTAGTAGAACCTGTTGTACTATCCGTTGTTGTGTCGCCAGAAGAACCGGAACCGGTATCTCTTATAGAAGTAATGTATGCAATTGAATAGTATTCACCGTTAACCTTAACTTTTCCTGTGCCGTCTTTGAAGCTCGCTTCTGTAACTATTCCTTTAACCTCTGTTGTTTTTGTCTTATCTTTTTCGTCCGGAATTTCAAGAGTTACTTCTTTGCCAATCATTGAAAGTGTCTGTGTGATTTCGGAATTGTATGACATATCAGTATATAAAGCAGAAAGATACTGCATACAATCTTCTAATCCTTGATTCATCTGTGTCATCTGTTCTAAAGAAGAATACTGCGCCAGCTGTGACAACCATTCAGTGTTGTCTGTCGGCTGTGTAGGATCTTGATTTTGAAGCTGCTGCAGCATCAATGTCAGAAACATATTACTGTCATTTGTCATACCTGTTGTTCTATCTTTAGAGCTTTGCTGATATGCTGCCGTCTGGCTTTGCATTGCTGAAATTGTATCTGCTACTGTACTCATAACTCTCTCCAGTCTGTTTTATACTTTACCATTTTCATTTTCAATAAAGGACATCATCTGTTCGAACTGCTCTTTTCCTCTTTGTTCTTTTTGTGAACCTTGCTCTTTGTTGCCGCCTCTCGAACCTTCCTGTTCTGTCCAATCTGCATTGTATTCGCTCTCCTGAGCATCATTTATTTTTACGCTTACATTATCTACACTAACACCGTGTGACATTAATGTATCTTTTAGTCCGTCAAGCCCTTTCATTATTAAATTTCTTGCTTCCTGTGTAGCAACTGTAAACTGAGCTGATAAACCTTCTTTTGTATTGATTAATTGTATTGAAACTTTACCAAGCGATTCAGGATTAAGAACCATATTAACTTTTGAACCGTTATACATTCCTTCCATTTGTTTGGTAATCTGTTCAATGATTTTATTTGATGTAACTTCGCTTGAAGAAGTTGGTTTTGTTGTATTTTGTACTGTCTGCGCAGGCTTAGCATCTGTTTTTACCTCTGCAAAATCTGCATCCGCCTGAAGCATTGCTTTTACACCCTGCTCTTCCGGAGTCTGATTTTGCATAATGTCGTCTTCACCTGTGCTGTCAGATGTTTCTGCTTCAATAGATTCAATCTTTAATTCTTTGAGCTGGTCTTCATCAATAATATCTTCAAGTGATTGTTCTGTTTCTTTACTTACTTCTTTTGAAGTTGTTTGAGTTTCAGAGTTGGATTGAACTTCTTCTGTAGTAACTTCAAAATCTTCCAGAAAACTGTCTATATTATTGTTGGTTAAATCATCTGTTTGAGTTTCAACCTCGGGCTCTGATTGAACCTCTGTTTCTCCATCATCTTTTTTCTTATCATCATCTTCCTCTTCAAGGTTTAGAAGTTTTTTTGTTATTTCATCTGCATCCAGGGTTTCTGTTCCATCAATATCCTGTACCTCTGTTTCTTCTGTATTTGAAGATGTATCATCGCCGGCAGATTTTAAGAAAGCTATTAACTGTCTTATATCGTAAGCAACGCTTCCGGCAAAAGTGTCATTCGGAGAAACTGCCTTTTCTGAAGACTCTTCATCATCGTCTTTAGTTTTGTCTTCCGGACGTTTGTCGTTTGAAGTTAAACTTTTTTGTTTATCAAACAGTTTTTCAAAATCTGTTTTAGACACATTGTCACTCATAGAAGAGTTTAACTGTGCTGTTGTGTTTGGAATATTGTTTATGCTGTTTAATAAAGCTTTAACCATCTTAACCTATCTTAAATCTTGCTGATGTAATATCGTCTATTTCTTTCATTTCTGCGTGCAGAAACTCTTTGTAGAACTCTTTTTCCTGTTTTTCTTTAAGCTTTTTCAGGGTTTCAACCTTCTGATATGCTTCTTTTACTTCAAGCTGCTTTCTCTCAAGAATAGTTTTTGTATTGGCAATAATTCTTTCCTGATTTTTTGCGTCGCCTATAAGTTTTATACCGAATGTTCTGTGTTCTTCCAGCTGAAAAATGTCAAGATTTTCTGCAGCTGCAAGGGTTTCCTGCATTAATGTGTTTTCTCTCTGGCGTTGGAAGATGTTTTGAAGTTTTTCCTGCTGTGTATTTAGAGCTGTAACAATTCTTGCCATTTCCATCTGGCGTTCTTCAAGCTCTTTTTCGCGCATATCAAGTACAACTTGCAGCCGAAATCTGAATTTCTTCAATTTTACCTACCTCACCAATGGGGGAATCGTTTTCCTGCCCCTTATTACTATATAGCATGTAAGCATGACTACCATCCTATATATAGTGTAGATTATAAAATTGTATTCGGATGAAGTCCCTTTATTCCTCTGTAAGCCCGCTCAGGAGTATATTTCCAGCTGTATTTTTCATAAAGCGGTTCAATGTATTTTTTTATCCCATCCCATATGATTTCTGTATTGTACTTGCATCCCTGACGTTTTAAGTATTCCAGAAGCAGCTCTGTCTGGGTGTTTCCAACTCCGCGTCCAAGCCCGCAGAGAGAAGAGTCAACTATTATGTTTCTATTCATTCTGTTTATAAACTGAATTGTCAGGGCAAATGATAATTGAATATTATTATGAGAATGAAATCCGATTTCTACGTTTTTATCTGTGCAGTCGTCAAATATAGAAGCTATTCTATCCAAATCTTCCGGAAACATTGAACCGAAGGAATCAACCAGATAAACAGCATCTGCACCTATAAAATTAGCCCTTTTGCAGAGTTTTTCTACTTCATTATCAGTGTATTCGATAGTATTAGATGCCTGTAGAAAAACTTTATAACCCTTATTTTTAACTTCTTCTGCGGCAAAAGATATTCTGTCTAAATCGTTTTTGTAAAACGCGATACGTATAATTCCACAGCCGGCTGCCAGCCGGTCAATGTTATATTTCCCGTAATCGAACATTAATGCGGAATTTTTGTTTAAGATTTGTGCATTGTCAAAAAAAACGCAGTCTTTTCTATACTCAAAATCTTTAAGCCAGCCGAGTTCAATAATATCGACTCCGGCAGAATTAAGTGTTTCAATAATGCCGTTTATGCGTTCTTCGCCGAAATTTCCGTTTACGACATACGCGCCGTCTCTAAGCGTGCAATCTAAGACTTTAATTTTTGAGCTGACGTCCATTCATTCCACCCTTTGGCTTCCGACCAGTTTACTACGTGCGTAGCACATTTACATATCGTAACAAAAAAATCAATATCAGGCAATTTTTGTTATGTTTATTACTTTATATATATAATAAGTGTGTAATAAAAGGTAATTATGTTATGACAAATCCAATGTATAGTTCTCAGCCGAATTATTCAGGCGTAACAATTCAGATAGCAAATCCAGCAGTTTATGCGGGCGGCGGAGGTATGGATCGCGTAAATTCCTATGGAGTTTCACAGCCGCAAATTTGTCCGAACAATAATTACTATCCTCAGCCGCAAAATGCCCTTGCTGTGTATACACAGCAAGAAGCACTTCCGTCATATCCGCCTCAATATTATTTAAATAATTACAACTATCAAAATAATGGAACGGATGCGCGGAAAAATAAAGAGGCTTCAGCAGAAAACGGCTTGGCAGCAGTTAGAACAGATGCCGAAAACGCCGTTAAACAATATGAGCCTGATATAGAAGAGCCTCAGGATTTTTCTAAATCAAAAGCTGTTATAGATGATTTAGATGCACGTGCAGCAGCTGAAGCAGAGGAAAAGAAAAACAGTAAACAGAAAAGAGTTGTAGCTCTTACTGATGAATACATAAAATCATTAGAAAATTATTTAAACAATCCGAATGATGAAATTCGTTTAATGGCATCAAAAGAGATTTTGACAAGGTTAGATGAAGATAAGGACAGATACAATGATGCAGCATTAAATGCCTTGTTGAACAAAATGCTTCAAGACCCGTCTAAATTAATCAGAGTTGCTTCATTGAGCGCATTTGCATCCCAGCTGGCAAGCGGAAACGATTATACAGTAACTCTTCTGCACAACATCCAGCAGAACCCGAGTGCAGATAAAGAAGATGTATTACAGGCTGCGGATATTTTATTAAAGATGTCTGCAGGAACAGAAGTAAAAAATATTCCAAATCCGGCAGTAAAAGAAACTCCGGATAATGATGAAGGACAGAAACAATAATGGGAACTCTGGCAAACATAGTATGTAAAGGTGTAGGAATAGCAGGCATGAGCGCTGTAATTTATGATGCTGCTTCTGTCGCAAAACTAAACTCCAAACGCGTTTCTCAAGCTATGGATGCTGACCATTTTGAAAAAGTTCATGCAGATACCAGAACATTGTCGACAGAGAGCCATATTAATAATGCTATGCAGAAAAAACTTCAGAATTGGCGGATGAATAATCCTGTAATTTCATTTACAGGTAGTGTAAAAGGTTATGTTGGCGGATTTTTAGGTTCACTTGGAGATAATATAATCCCGACAGCATTTGCCTCTCTTGCTCTTGCTGCAAAAGGAACTGCATCCAAACTCGGCGCCTGGGGTGTTGCAGGCTATGCGCTTTATACGGTTCTGAAAGAAGGCTTCGGGTTCTCTAAGAAATCTCCTATGGACTAATCTTTTTTAGCTTTCGAATAGTTTTCGAGCTTAATATTTAATTCAGAATCACCATGATCAATTGCTTCGTTCACATCAGTGAGAAGTTTTTTCTGAACCTCTTTTTCTTTCGTAAAAACATCAAGTTCTTTTTCTTTTTTGTAGGAATTTATACCAGATTTGTACATAAATCTTGGACAGATGAACATCATTGTCACCAGAGCTGCACCAACTCCGAACATACCTGCGTTTTTCCATGATGCGGTGTAACTTCTTGCTATTGCTGTAGTTAAAGCTCCGGCAACAGCAGAGATACCTCCGGCATTAAGTATGGCAAGTCTTTTCTCCAGCTTTCTGTTTACAGGATTGTCCAATTCATTTTTTCGCCCCTTGAAGAATACCTTAGGGGCTAAGGCATTTACAGGTTGAATCATAATCACACACACTTTCTTTAATATCTCTAATTTTATTTTAAACGTATTTTACACCTTTTTACATAGTTCTTGAGAATAATTTATTGTAAATAATTGTTAAAATGTTGTTATAAAATTCAAAAATGTGGAATATAGTAACTATATGGATATGTTTAAATCAGGTGCAAATAATACCCCTGAAACCCTTACGGCTGTAGGGGGGGGGGGCTAAAAGTCCGTTATTAGCAAGGTTTAAGCCTGTTTTACGGATTGAGCAGAACTGTGAGGTTAGTCTATGATTAACTTCACTAGTGATGTCGGTTCAATGATACTCCAATCAACTCTTGAATCTTCTACTATTGGTTTGAACAAAGCTATAGAGAATTTGACGACAGGATTTAAACTCAACCATGCAAAAGACAATGCTGCAAATAGTTCAATTGTAACAGATTTATCAAAGAAAATCAGTTCCTTGCTTCAGGTTCGAAGTAATACAGAAGACGGTATGTCTCTTTTATCAACGGCAGAAGGTGCTCTCGAAAATATCCAAACACTTCTTGAATGTCTGCGCAGTATTGCAATGCAGGCTTCCAATGAAACAAACGGCTCTGCCTCTCTTGCATCTTTGCAGAAGGAGGCGGACGAAATAATAGCTCAAATTAATCAAATTCGGGAGAGTACGGAGTTTGGCGGGATTAAGCTATTTTATACAAGTAAAATAGAAAACAGTTCAAATGCCGGCAATAACACTGTTGTTTTGAGTCATCCTGTTTCACGCTTGCGCAGTGCGGCATCTGTCTCAAATGCAAATAACAATAGCATGTCTGTTTTGCTATCATCTTCTTCTGCTTCAACTCCATCTGCTCAGAGTTCGGGTGATGTAATCGAAGGCTCGATTGCTGTAGCGGCAGGGCAGACCAGCTCTGTAATTATTGATGGAGTGTCTTACAGCTTTAAAAACGATAATACAGCGACTTCTAATGTGTCTTATATAAAAGATACATCTACAGGTGTTTTGACCTTGATATGTAATAATTTTACTGTAAAATCACAGTCTGATGTATCTCATAATCTTCTTATTCAAGGTTCAAATAATACGGTTTATGGCGGTGACTTAGATGATACCTTGTATGAGGTTTCCGGATATCAGTCAAATCAATTGTATGGTCAGGGAGGAAATGATACTATTACAATAAATAATCAGCATTCTTTTGGACATGGAGAAGCCGGAGATGATGTACTGAATCTTAATTCTATAGAGGCAAGTTTGTTTGGAGGCGATGGTAACGATATTTTGAATCTATATAAGCCTGGAAATGCTTCATATAAAGCAGCCGGTGGGAATGGAGATGACGTATTTAATATCTATGGTCTAGGTAGTAATTTTAATATTTTGGGTGAAGGCGGTAATGATACCTTTAATATTATTAATGCTGTGAGTAATTATCTGCAAATTGATGGCGGTTCCGGAACGAATACAGTAGCAGGAAAAATAAATGACTATGTTTATTATACAAATGTTGAAAACGCAAACAGCAAAACTTTAAATCTGGCGGCAGGTGAGACCGGAACAATCACTATAGATGGAAAAACTTATACAATAACAGCCAATGATACGGCAAGATCTATTACTGCAGGGCTTGATTCATCTGGGTATGTTCATTTTTTTGCCTCTGGTTCAAAAGTTTCTATTCAGGGAGAGCTGGATAAGTCACATAACGTGATTTTACATTCAAACGAAATGACTTTTTATGGCGGTAATTTAAATGATAATATAACATCCGATGGAGACCGCAATACAATATACGGCTTGGGTGGTGATGATAAAATTCATATGAAAAGATCTGATGGTGTTGTTTATGGAGGAGATGGTAATGATAAAATTACCCTAGACAGCACTCGTTCTTGGTGTGATACAGGTGAAGGCAATAATACTATCTATATTAATACTGATGCTATACATGTTGAAACCAGCGGAACTAATACAATAATAAACAATGCAGGATATAGCGCGAGCATTTCCGGAGATGGGGTAAATACAATCCAAAACAACAAACCTTCAATACAATTATCTCTTCAGGGTGAAAATGACTGGCAAGGCTTTACTCTTGGTGCAGGAGAAACAAAAACTCTAAATATAAACGGAAAAAGCTACACAATAACAAACAATCTAGATTCGCAAAATACTCTTAACTATAAATATGATGTAGTAACCGGAAAAGTGACTTTTAATGGTGGTCGTTTGAAGATTTCTGCACAAACAGATGTGGAACACAATGTAGAAATTTATGGAGGATTGCTTACCTTTAATGGAGGAAATCTTGGCAATACTATTGTTGATTATACATACGGATCAACTATAAATGGGGGAAACGGAGATGATAATATTACAGTCAAAGGACGGTGGAACATAATAAATGGTCTTGGCGGGGATGATAATATTACAGTTGATACTCATGTTTATCAATTGTATACAGGAACCGGAAACAATACAGTAACTATTAATACTGATTTGCCATCATTAACATCTATCGTTGGCGGCAGAGGAGATGATACGTATATTTTGAATGGTTCTGTTACAACCTTGACGGATGCTGGAGGTAATAATATTTATCATCTAAAATCAGATAACATAAGTGTAACCGGAGGTAGTGGAAATGATACTTTCTATGTTTCGGGGAATAATAATTTTGTGGCAGGTGCAAGCGGAGATGATTATTTTATCGTAACAGGAAATAACAATACGCTCGATGGTGGTACCGGAAATGACCTTTATACTGACTCAGGTTCAGGTACCAAAATCCAAAATATGAACTATGACCCCAATAGCGGTGAACTTAATTTTACTTATCTAGGTGAAGTAAAAACATTTGAGCTGGATGGAAATATTTATACAGTCACAAATAATAATAACGGACAAAATACGCTTAAATTTTCCAGAAACCCGAATACAGGTATTTTATCTCTTGACGGCTCGAAATTTACAATTGATTCTCCGGATATAAAGAATAAAATAGATATTTACGGGAATAATAATACTATTAACGGCGGTGCGCTTGCGGATGTTATAACGGTTCAATCAGGTTCAAATAATACCATAAACGGAGGAGCTGGTAACGATAATTTAGTTTTAAATTCCGAAAATAATTCACTTTTTGGCGGCGAAGGCGATGATACTTTAACTCTTAATGCTTCTACAAATCTGGAAGTTAATGGAGGCGCCGGAAACGATACTCTGAATATAATTTCAAATAATAATACCAATATAGTTTCCGGCGCCGGAGATGACAATATTAAAGTAAGCGGAACAGGAAATAATATTGAAGCTGGCAGCGGAAATAACTCTATAACTCTGAATGCAGGTAATAATACTGTAATAGCCGGAGATGGAAATAATAGTTTTAAAGTTGGCTCTGATAACAATACAATAACAGCAGGAAACGGAAAAAATAATATTGGAATATCAGGCAGCGGAAATACTTTGACCTCCGGAAATTCAAGCGGTACGGTACATATTAACGGCGATAATAATGATGTAACGCTTTTGGATGGTAAAAACAATATTGTTATTAATGGAAATTCAAATACATATACCGGCGGTAAAGATGTTGATACTATAAAAATCAGCGGTGATGATAATTATGCAGAAGGCGGCGGAGCTGATGATAAATTTACAGTCGTAAAAGGGAATAATAATACAGTTGATGGAAATGAAGGAACTCGAAATACGCTAAGAGATTACGGCGTAGATACAACTTATTCCAACATAATGAAGATAATCAACCAGCCATTTGAACTTAATATTAAAGTTGATATAGGAAGCGGTGATGATAAATATATAAGCACATCTCTTAATCTTGAACTTTATGATTTTTCAGTAGATTTGACCACACCTGACAGCGCACGCACAGCTCTTGATATGATAGACGAAATGCTCTCAAATGTTTCGTCGCAGCTTGTGAACATCGGTGCTGCAATTAACCGTCTTGAACTTGTTCTGGATGAACAGAATATAAAAATTGAAAACATGATTTCAACACGCTCAACCTTGAGAGATGCTGATGTTGCAAAAGAGAGTGCAAATTATATCCGATACCAGATTTTGCAGCAGGCAAGTGCAACCTTGATGTCTGCAACGAGAAATTTAAATGCCCAAAATGTTCTGGGGCTTATCGGACAGCTGTAAATTTTGACTTTTCTGTTTCAATAATTAATCATACAAATAGATGTATACAAATACATTAACATCTGTCACAATACATTTGTGAGAATATATTATGCCCTTTGTCTATAGACTTCAAAAAGTATTGGAATTTCGTATCCGAGCGAAAGAACAGCAGCTGCTTGTAGTTCAGAAAGCACAGCAGGATGTCTATTTGCAAGAGGAAAAAATTCGTCAGAATGAAGCGGAAATCCGACAAACAATTCAAAACAAAAGAACTGCAGATTTCAGGATGATGGAATATTATGATAATTATCTTCATCACCTCTGGGACAAAGCAGATGCGCTGGAACAGGAAAGACGCAGGCTTCAGGCAATATTAGACGAAGAACAAAAAAAACTTGTAAAACTAGAACAAGCAGTAAAAGTTGTTGAAAAACACAAAGAAAAACAGCGCGAAGCATACTTAGAAGAACAAAAAGCGATTGAACTAAAGCAGTTTTCCGAAATCGGCGTACAAAGATTTTTTATACATTCAAGAGAAGAAGCTGAAGAACAAGAGCTGCAGGAACAATTAAGAAAATTGGAGAGTGAATAATATGAATATCGGTGTAAACTCAAACTTAACAACAAATACAGTATCTTCAACTTCGTCTTCAAAATCTCAAAATGCAGATTCTCCAAAATTTGCAGAGGAACTTCAAAACCTTTCTGGAGAAAAAACTAAAGAAGAAAAAACTTCAGAAACAAAAGAAACTAAAAAATCCGATAAAGAGGCTGAGGAAAAATCAAAGGATGATATCGGAGAAGTAATCGACGGACTGGAAGATGCAGTTGCAGAGATTAACGACAAACTCAACCAGACAGATGAAAATGAGGAATCTGATTTAAAGGACGGACTTATTTCTGTCGATAAAAATACAAAGAATGAGGGTAATGCCTTGATAAATAATGATATGAATATTCAAGACCCGAATGAGGCTCTGAAATTTCAGATGAATGCAAGCATGAACTTTAACAGTGACGGCCAGCCATTCTCTGATTTGATGAAAAATCAGGATAATACAAAATTGAATTCTTCGGCAAAAGATCTGGCCGAAGAACAGGCTGTTCTCTCCACAATGGACGAAAATATTGCAATGGCAAATAAAAACAGGGTTCTTGCAGGTGCTCAGGAAGAAACTCAAAGTTCACGTGTAAAAACTGTTACAAATAGTGACGGCGTTAAAAAAGTTGATAAACAATCTAATGTTACTGTTGAAACTGTTGTTAAATATGACAGCATAATTATGAATGAGAGTGATGTAGATTTCTTTGTGAAACTTGTGGAAAATGGTCAGGCAGATGCATCCGCAGCAGCTGCTAAAAATTCCAAGGTGTCTAAAGCTCTGGCTGATTTGATTGCAAAATCTATGAAAGATAATCAGCCTGTAAGAATAGATTTTGACAATAATATTTCTGTCATTATAAAAATAGGTAGAGATGGAAAGATTTCCGCAGACTTCCTGCCAAGCTCACAGGTAGCAGAAGCTTATCTGAAAGAAAATCTTCCGCTATTAAAACAAAGGTTTGATGAAAGCAATATTGAATATGATGAATTAAATCATAGGCAGCAAAAACAAGACGAAAAAGAAAATCAAAAGAAGGGGCGCAAAGATGAATGATTTGTACACAACAGCCATTAACACCCAGAAAGCAACCGTACAGTGGATGGATGTTTTAGCTGACAACCTTACAAATGTTTATACTCCGGGATTTAGAGAAAACAAAGTTACATTCAAAACTTTCCTCGGCGGTGCGGTAATTGATAACAATGTTAAAAACCTTGGTCAGGGTAAGTCTACTCCAGGTACTTCTAACGAAAACCTGTTTTTTGAAGGAAGCGGATATTTTATGCTGAGAAGTCCGGACGGGAATGTTCAATATACACGTTTAGGAGAATTTACATTTGACTCGGAAGGTGTGTACAGAGCTAAAAGCGGTGCAACAGTTCAGGGGTATATACTTAATGACAAAGGCGAAATTATGTCCGGTACAAAATCTCTTAGCGCAGATTTGTATGAAGAAACAGCCCTAAAAGGCGGTGCTTTAAGTGTTCCGACTACAAACATTAAACTCTGGATTGATCCTAACAACGGCAAGTTTTTAGGTAAATATGATGAGTACGAAATAAAAAATGACGGTACAATTTACGGAAAAGCTGACGGTGGCAATCGTTCTGTTCCGCTTTATAAAATTGCGACAGCAAACTTCCATAATCCAAACGGTTTATATGAAGTTAAAGACGGGCTTTTTGTTGAAACTCCTGAATCCGGAAAACCGGTAGTAGGAAGAGGCGAAATCCGTTCAGGACTTCTTGAACAGGCTAATACTGATTTTAAAGCAAATATGTCAGGCTATCAGCAGGCTAAAGTTCAAATGGAACTTGTTAACGCACTGATTAAGTCTAACAAAGACCTGCTGCAATCAGCTATGGAAATGGCAACCCAATAGGGGGTAAATGAAACCAGTTTGTAGGTAAGGCTACAAGATTGGCGTGAAGCAAAAAACGTACGTAGACCAAGGGGCGGCTAGTCTCGTCAAAATACTAAACTCATTTTTGATTTACAAGCCCGCCTTTAGGTAAAACTACAAACATGGCTAGATAAATTTATTAGTTAAACTCCGTTTTATAGAGGGATTAAGGGATACTTTAATTCCTTTTTTATTATTTGGCCTGTTTGTAACAATTTGTAAATTTTTATTAAAGTTTTTCAAAAATATGCCGTTAAACATAATATAAAGGGTTGAAGCGGCAGGTTTATGAGAAAATTAAAAGGAATAATTATTAACGGTGAATATCTTGGAAATAAAGTCGCATATAACGGGCTTTTCAGAACCATATGCAATATTTCGCCAATAATTATGCTTGAATTTATTAAACTGGTAAGCCAATATGGAACCCTGTATTCACCTATTGAGATTAAAGGTTTTGACCTGCCGGAAGCATATAGAATTATTATAAAATTTGAGAACAAAAAATATAGAGGATACGCTGATTTATCTTTTGTAATTCAGAATGGTAAGCTTATATTAAGCGAGTCTGATGTATGTGTAGAATCTATTATGCCAACGAGAAAAAATATAGAGCCGGAGCCTGTTCAAGAAATAGTTCTTGAAGAATCTGAACCTGTGGTAGAAGAAGAAATTGAACCTATTATTGAGGAGCCTTTGATTGAAGATATGGTGGAGGAACCTGTAGAGCAGGAACCTATCATTGAAGAAGTAATTGAGCCTGCAATTGAAGAAGTTGTTGAAGAAAAAGCTGCACCTGTACCTGAGCCAAAACCTGAAAAGATTGTAATAGAGATCCCTGAATATTCAGAAGATCCTGTACTGGATGAACTTCTTACAAATGCAAATGTCGTTGAGGAAATTGAAGAAGAACCAGCTCCTGTTAAAGAAGATGTTGTGAATACCCCTGAGCCTGCAGCTATAGAAGAAACAAAAGCAGAACCTGTCCAAAATCTTCCGGAACCGCCTCAAAATGAAGAGATTGAAGAGGAAATTACCGCAGTGCAGGAAGCTGAACCTGAAATCGTTTCAGAGCCGGAAATATTTACTGAGCCCCGTATAGAAGAAGCTGAAAACCAACCATTTATATCACAGGAGTCTGAACCTGAGGAATATTCAGAACCGGCTGTAGAAGAAGTTGAAGAAGAACCATTTATAGTGCAAGAGGCTGAACCAGAGATATTTCATGAACCAGTAGTAGAAGAACAACCAGAAGCTGAACCTGAAATCCTATCAGAACCTGTTATAGAAGAGGCGAAAATTGCAGTAACAGCAGAACCGGAAGTGTTCCAAGAAGCTGCGGTTGAAGAACCAGAGCTAATAGAAGAAGAAATAATCGAGGAGATATTAGAAAGTAAAGAAGAACCTATTATAGAACCAGAAGCAGTAAAAATTCAAGAAAAACCGGTAGAGAATACTGAAATAGCAGAAGAAGAATATAAAAAGATTGAGTATACTCCGGATACTCAAAATAATCTGCACGATATTCTGGAAAACATCATTGCGCAAAATATCACTCCGGAAGTTGTAGTTAAAAAAGTTGCAGCTCCGCGTGAGCATGTTAAACCACAAAAAACCGGACAGCAGAAAAAAGCAGCACCCAAAAGCCCTTTGCAGGAATATCTGAATGCAATTGAGGTTATAGCAGCTGTTGAGAAAAAGGCGCCTCAGTTTAAAATATTACAGAATGGCAAACGCATGGATGTAAAAGTAATAGATGAAAATTGCTTTGTAGTAGGTGAAACAATTTATCGCTGGGGTGATATTTTATATCTCAAAGATTAAAAATTAATACATTCAGTCGATGTTTTGTAAAATTGTGTAAACTTTTTCTAATTTGTGCCGATAAAATAATTGACTAAAGAAAAAATATCATTAAACCCTGTACAGAAAGGTTTAACTAATATGGCAGAAATCGTAAATTTATTATCGCGAGTATTAACTTCAAATCCGCTTGTTCAGTCAGGTGCTGTTGCTCAGACACGCAGCAGTTCAAATCCTTTTGCACAGAATGGCGGTAATCCTTTTGTCACAAGCAATCCATTT
>UMDI01021176.1_pt1 | contig 16052 bp, 14 predicted proteins | sample 1964451 | NCBI WGS metagenome assembly UMDI01 (sample SAMEA4835990, study PRJEB28245) | human gut metagenome | biome: gut microbiome; material: fecal sample | place: Denmark | collected 2008 | reverse complement strand
CCATTGCCGCCAAGGGCAGGCTAACATGACTGCAAAATTAACTGATTATACTCTAAATCCGGCCACACAGGGCGTTTTTTTGAGAAAATTTTATGTTTACCGCTATTTTTTCGCCGAAAAATTTGCACGTCTCGCAAAAAGGCATTACCTTTGCATCGCAATTCAGAAATGAGGCGCGCAACACTGCTTCAATAGCTCAGTTGGTTAGAGCACCTGACTGTTAATCAGGGGGTCGTTGGTTCAAGCCCATCTTGAAGCGCTGTTTCAATTGGAGTGCTGATTACTTGGAGTCCAGGTAGTTGGCACTTTTCCTTTTGTCTTGTTTTAACCCTTGACGGCGTGGAAAGACTCTGATTTTTGATGGCGAATTGACTATCTGTTGACCTATTGTTTACTTCTAAAAACATAGGTAATATGCTGACAATCAAGGCAGAAATCAAAAAAGACAGTCTGAGGGTTGACGGAACGTACAATGTAAAACTCCGCTTCACGCTCAACCGTAAAGTAAAAAGGTTGTCTACAAGTCTGTTCGTAAGGCCCGAAGAACTGACAAAAACTGGCGACTTCAAGAAAAACACGAAGATTTATAAGGAAGTAGAGGCACTGCTTACGGCTTACCAGAGCAAGTGTAATGCCATGCAGATAGACCTTAACCACTATTCTTTGGACTATATTTTTAAGCTGTTGAAGTTTGAAGAACAAAAAGAAAAGCCGATTGATTTCATCAGTTTCTCACGTGAATGGATAGTTCACGCACCGATGAAAAGAACAGATACTTACGAGACGACAATAAGGTCGATCATCTCTTTCATTGGCAAGGACAATTTAGATGTCTCTGAAATCAAGGTATCATTTCTTAACAAATACACCGAATATCTAAAGAAGCGAAGAGACGAAAGAAATCACAAACTGTCAATAGCCGGTAAGCGTATTCCTTCTAACAGGACGGTCTCATTATATCTTGGTTGCATAAGACATCTGTTTAAGGAAGCCCAAAGAAAATACAACAATACAGAAGACAACCTGATGCTTATACCTCATTCACCTTTTGACCATTTCAGGATACCAAGACAGGAAGCCACAAGGAAACGGGCATTGGACAGAAACACGATAAAAGCTATTTGGGAACTGCCATATATGAATAAGGTAAAAGGTTATAAAAGCACCTGCCGTTACGATTTGGCCAAGGATTGTTTCATCATGTCATTCTGTCTTATGGGCATGAACTCAGTAGACCTGTACAACGCCACCGAATTTAAGGATGGCAGGATAATATACAACCGTACCAAGACAAAAGACCGCCGCCTGGATAATGCAAGGATGGAAGTCGTTGTCCCCAAGCTGATATTGCCACTGATGGAAAAATACAAGGATAAAACAGGCCAGCGACTTTTCAACTTCCACCATTACTACGCCGACCACAAGGCATTCAACAAAGCAATCAATTACGGCCTAAAAGAAATCGGCTCACAACTCGGCATAGACGACTTGGAATATTACGCTGCCCGCCATTCATGGGCGACAATAGCCTTGAACAAAGTCGGCATTGATAAGTACACAGTCCATGCAGCCCTCAACCACGTAGATGAATCGATGAGGGTGACAGACATTTACATTGAGCGCGACTTCGTTAACGAGAACAAGGCCAACGCAAAGGTCGTAAAATATGTGTTCGGAAGGTAGTCTCTATCTTATATGTTTATTGTGTTTATTATAGGAAAGAGCCATGTCCAATCCTTACTTCTTCATTGCAATGGTATGGCTCTTCCTTTACTCATTTCAGTCTACAGCATTCTCAATCTCGGCCAAATTCTTCAATATTCGTGACACCTGAGTTTCATGTTTTAGCCTTTCTATGCCTTGATCATGATACTTCTTGACAATTTCCTTCAACGTCATTCCCGCGCTTCTATCCTTTGACATTTCAACGGCAACATCATACGTAACGATACTTACCATCCTGACACCTATATCGCCCGATTTACATGAATTGTCAGTTTTCTTTACAGGCCTTTTCTTTCGTGGAAGGACATTGCATTCGTCGTCAAACCTGAGAAATTCAACATGCAGGAACGGCTTTTCTTCTTTACCCAAGACGGCGACCTTGTCAGTGGTGCAATCATGTCGTGAGCATATAACCTTGAAGAGAACCTCGTTTCCTGTTCTTGAAGGAGAAATGGCCGTTATGCTATCCATACCTGTCGTAAGACTGTCCGCAACGGCAAAATCCTTAAGCGTTATGGGGGTGTATGGCTGCCTGTCGTTACCCAAGTGGCAGACAAGAATGAATGTTACCACAAAACCGTTTTGCTTGGCTTTATTTTGCAAGTTCTTTATGCCGTCAAATAGTTTTCTTGCCGTAACCGGTTGGGTCATATTGGTATTTAACCTTGTGACATTATCAAGGATTACCGTCATGTCTTCAGCCTCATTGCCTATGACGGAGCCTACGTCCTTGAGCCATGTATTAACGGTAAACGCATTGTTTTTACACCGCTTTACACCGGGAAATTTATGCCCACACCTGCCGTTACGGTCCTTCAGTGCATCCTCCTCCATTTCGAGGTCATATATAAACACTTTTTGTCCCGCTTGACCACTTGACGTACATTTTTTACCTTCAACCCAGCTGCTGCAAGCCTTGCCACTGGAAATACCCTCGGCTATGGTAGTCACGACAATCGTCTTGCCTGAGCTTTTCGGACCGCCAATCAGGTGTATGCCGCCTTTCTTGATGAAGTTGCCGAACAGCATTTCCGAATGTCCTCCTTCATGTTTGTACACGGCATCGTCAAAGTTTTCCCATTGGGCAGGCGTATATTCTTCCAGGTCACATCCGGCATCATTATTCTTAAGTTTTTTCTCTGTATTTGGCACGGTTCCTTTTTTAGCCTGTATTTCATCCATCCTGTTTTTGTGGTCAGCTTCCTGTTCGGTCATTCTGTTTTCGTGGTCAAGTCTTTTTTCGGTCATTCTGTTTTCATGTTCAAGCCGTTTAACATCTTTTTCCCCACTTGTGCGGATGAGCATTAACACGTAGTCAACACCTAATAATAAGAGTAAGCCTGTTCCAAGTACAGCAGCTCCCTTTTTACTGAACAACTTGCCTATGTCCATTTTGTCAACTACTACTGGTGCTATATCTGTGATGAGTTTTTCTGTCATAATTTTAATTTTTAAAAACAGCCACAAATATATAAAAAGATTTTATACGAAACACATTTTTCAGGAAATTAAAAAATGAGAAAACAAGATTTGTATTAAATCCATAACCGCCAATATCCCAAGGTCGGAAATTTGCACCGGAAGAATCAATGCGTTTATTCATTTACAACTATGACAATCGCAAAACCATTTTTACACTAAAAAATAACATATTGTAAAAATGTCACGGCGTAACTATCTTGGAATCAGCGTTTTAACATATAACATATATTATCAAGGGTGGGTGTGTCTTGTCATATCACCCAGTCCTATACCTGTTACGTTATTCCTATTATGGCAATTTTTATAGATGCTTCTTCCCCTTACTATAGCTGCCGATTACTAAGTATTCCTTAACATAAAAAAGTCAGTGAAAGGCACAATGACAACATGGATTGATTAGGGACAAAAATAATTTGCCACCCTTCGGGGTGGCTTTTTCATATCCTTTTTGTGGGTGTAGACTTGTTTCTCATGGGGTGTAAACTGTCATTCAGAGGGAGTGTAAATATGGTGTAAAGTGTCAATGTTATCTGTCTTTACTTCCCGACTTAATGCATTGTTATACAGTGTTTTACCGATATAAAATTATATATGGATTATATAAGACTGGTAGTTTACACCCCTGATTTTGCAATATACGGCATATTGTACGGTGAAAGGCGGTCAAACGGAGGGCAATTTGCGGTCTTTTACAAGGCGGTTTACGGCCTTTTACAACACGGTTAAATTACGGCAGTATTTCGTAACATTCACGTCTCTTGCCGTCAGCACAGGTAATCATACATTCACGGACTGACATATATTGTGAGAGTTCGGTCGTCTTTGCTTTCTTTCCGATTAGGCCGAGACTGTCATATATTTGCTGTAGGGTTTTCTTAACCTCGGGCTTAGTGTAAAAACTGCCGACCGTGAACGTTTCCCTGCACTTCCGTATTATCGGCTCATGATTACAAAAACTGTTGTATTCCTGCTCAACTTTCTGTTCATCAAAGTTAAGGCGTTTAAGTTCATTGTAGCCTAATTTGCCGTACCAATCATGAAAGCGTATGTCGATGAACGGGTTTTGCAGGATGAATGGGTCGTATCGTGAATGTGAATTTCGGAAGTCGGAATATATCTTTAGCCTATCCTTATCGCTTGCAGAGTAGTATTGTTGTTCAAAGTCCTTTACCTTCTGCGGCTTTACGTTCATGCTTATGGCGGACTGTATGCTTGTAGTCAGCTGGCAGGAATGTGAGTAATAGTGAGTGCGCTGCTGCCATTTGTTCCACATCGCCATCTGTACGAGAGTGTTTATCCCGAGTGTCTGCCTTCCGTTTACCTGCAACACGTCAACATAATCGTCAACGAATTTTTTATCTTCAGCCCTGTCACGGAACGCCTCCAAAAGTATTGCCTTCATTTCAGGGGTTGCCATGTCGTATAGTGTGATTATTTGGCTTGACTTGTATTCCATCGCCGTTTGCTGTGCCTTGAACTCCGTTATGGTCATGCAGTAGGGCTTTGTCTTGTAATATATGACCGCATCGTGTCGGAAAGGGTTTATGTCGAGCCTCTGCCTACCGAGTATCTGGGGTATGTCGAGCATTATGTCCAAGGTCTGCCACTCCTTCCCGGCATTTATGAATACGTAGGTCATGGCGTTTGTTGAATAAAAGTCGACTCCCTCGAACGACGCCTTGGTGCAGAACGTGAAGGTTTTGTTACGTGGATTGTCCCTGTCAGTACATAGTCCTCCAACCTTGAAGCCCTTTGGTAATCCTGATACCTTACCGTCGGAGCACAATATCGTAACCTCGTCGGGCTTAAGGTTGTTCTTCACGATTATGTTTATTATTGACCTTACTTCATTAAGGAATATGCAGGCCTCGGTTGAATAAACCACTTGTCCGTCTACCACTTTCCTTGCAAAATAACCGTTAGCCCTAAAGTCACGAATTATATTACTACAGATTTTCTCCGCGCTCTCGTCCTTCTTCATTTGTATCTCCCTTACGTTTGGTTCTTCAAGCACGCTTTTATCCCATTCGAGCTTTATGTACGGAAGGCCCTTAAATTGTGGAACAAAGTCAAGGAACATGTCTTGTATGGGTGTCGCTGAGAGGTAGCAGATATTTTTAGCCTCGTTGTCAAGCCGGATGAGGAAGTTCATGTCTGTCGTACCCTTGAAAGTGGCGTCACCCATGAGGCACTGGAACTCGTCAACCACGAAAAGGAAACTGTCTATAACGCCGTAACCTTTCAGCACATCTATCACCTTGTCGCATGAATCCAGTGTTACGAGAATCTTGGCTTTGTTATATACGCTGAAAGGATTATTGATATAATTGTTCAAATCCGACATCAGTCTCTTTATGTCATCTGCTCTTTTTCCGTTGTTCGTATATGGAGAATGGAATAGGAATGTGTCGGGATGTTGTTCGTGTTTGTCCTTCAGTGCCTGCAAGCGTGGGGATATTATTACTACGTCGATACTTGAATTTAAGAACAGCGAAGTTCCTCCACAGCCTGTAACGGTCTTGTTGAGTATGAACTTGTTGAATTGTCGCAAGTAGTGTAATAGGTCCGGGTCTTCGCTCATGTACCTGCAACCTTTGGGCATATCATAATATTTTTCCATTTTTTTTCTATCTTTTAAATTGTTATTGTTGTACGTTCCACCAATATTTACAGGGTTAACGGAACGCATTGTTACTTTTATATTCATTTGCTCATGCGGTGCAAACCTACTTCAAACGAAAGAAGAAAGAATGTTGTGGCTTAAATTCCATCCATAAAAAGCTGCACATTAGTCTTTTCAAGGTTAACAGGATGCAACTGTTTTATCATTGGATTTCATTGTATTTAAGTATCAACCTGTATTTCATTAAAAAAAGCTGCACATAAGCTACTTCATGGTTAACAGTATGCAACCTTTTTTCTTTCAATATGGTACATATACAAGTATCACCCCTAATTTAAGGAAAAAATCCTGCACTTCTTTTTTTCTTTCGTCAGATGTAGGCCAACGCCGCATGAGTTGGTTATCCTATTGTTTTTACCATTACATAACATACTTGCCTTCGGTTTACTTTGAGTTTCATCCTTTGCAGTGTTTTTTGTAATGTTATTTGTAAAACGTAAAATCAACAGTACCGAAGTTGTCTTTCTCTGTTTTATAGGCATTAGTTACATGACCTGATATTTCATCTTCTGTCATGGTATCACTTTCCCAGCCTGTGATAAAATACTCCAAAGCCAAATCCTCTTCAACTCCCCACTTACAGAATAAACAGGCCAATTTGAAGATACTGCAAGCCCTATGTCCTTCCTGCCAGTATTCAGGATGGTTCTTTTTACAATTAGAGTTCATTATGCTTATTATGCTCCTGTCAGATATTGTCTTTCCTGTTTGAGCATAATGATTCTGAGGTTGTGCTTGCCTTACTTGCTGTACTTGGATTATCGGTTTTATTGTAGGTACGTAATGGTAAGGCACAGGATTAGGATTCACCCATATGTTCGGGTCGTAGCTAAGGTAGTTCCTCCTTGCCAGGTCTCTACAACTCGTGTCAGGGTTTACAATGTTGAATTTGGCCAATAGCTGTTCATACAAGTCTCTGTGATTGTTCGAATTTGTATTGTCATGAAGTACCAACGCCTTCAGTCCCCTTCCGCTCGGAGTAACGAAAACGGAATATACGCAGGGAGTTATTATAAGCCTTCTCCATAAATGGTACATTTCGTCATAGTTGTGAATATCGTCAAAGTCCATGGCCGTAATATTAGAATAACAGGTAAGTCCTTTGTTGTTAACCTCTGAGAACATACCGTTATACGCTACGGCAGGTAACAGTCTCGCCTTCCATTGCTGCTGCTCGGCATGTGTATTCAAACTCCAGGTGAACTCCACTGCCTGTCTTAAAGTGTAATCTCCGTACTGGTTGTCATGCAAGGTAAAATCTCCCTTCCGCATGATGTCAATTACTTGTTCCACAGGCACATAAGCCATGTTTGACTTTGTAAAATTAATCCTTTGGATAATAGTTACTTTTTTCATTTTACTTTTTGATTTAATTTTAATAATATTTTTGTTTATCACACAGGTAAGAATTTGAGGGCTTTTGGATTCCCCTTTTTGTCATTTTGCGCAATAAAACGACATTGTTATCGTAAAACAGCTTGTAATTTTTCAAGAAAGGAGAAAAAAACCGCCAAGAGGGTAACTCCTGACGGCACGTTGTTCTTTTTACTACGTTTTACATTTTGTCAATATACCAGTTTTAACTTGACATACTCTGGTGTTATCTCCAGTTTGATGTCTTTCATCCTGCTTGCGCCCAACATCCTTGCAGACTTCTTGTAGCTTTCAATAAAATCATCCATGCCGATGAATGTGTTGAAATAACTTCCGAACGGAGCACTTGGATATGGCTCCGGCATTCTGAAACCATTTAACCCTGTGCCTGTTATGGTATCGGCATCGGCGGAGTTTATTTTACCCTCCTCAACCAAGTTCTGCAAGGATGTGCGATTGAATGTAAACTCGAATTCATTGTCGGACGGATTGCAAGCGGAGAAAACCACCCTGCGCTCACCTGTTACACTGTCAAAGTCGTTCTGGATTTCCTGTTGTACACTCATGATTGTGGCCGGTTCCATCTCGTGAACTTTTGCCACTAAAAAGATTTTCTTCATCTTGTCTTTATTATTTGATTCTTAAATTTATTCCGTAGCTCCTTTTTAAATATCCGACCTGTCCTTTGTAAGCATCACTACGTTTTTTCTCACGCGGACATATTCCAAGTATTTCCTGCAAGGTCGTTTCAATGCAGAGTCCGGTTTTCAAGCCAACCGTAAATACATCGCCAATAGAAAGTGGACTTATATTAAACAGCTTCTTCATATTCATCATCGACAATATGTTCCTCCTCATAAAAATACTCCTCCTCTTCTTCATAATAGGAATCATCTGTGTCGTCATCCTTCATATCGTCAATCACCACCCAGGCGTCCTTGTGCCTCATTAAAAGGAACTCATAAAGCGACCATACGTCATCCTCGGTAAAAGATTCCGAGTCACAGTCCGACGATTCGTTTTCAATGGCAATGAGGTCCTCCCTTATCCGGTCAAGCAACTCCGACTTGTACTTTACTTCTCTTATGTCACCATTGCTCATTATGACTCTTGCTTTATTATCGTTCTGTCTTTTTATTTTCATCATGTTATTCTTGGATTTTTATTTCTTATCTGTTTGTAATTCATTGTTATTTGACGTTTTTGCAATCTGCGGTTAAGGGACTTGGCACCCATTTGAACCATTATTCTTGCTTTCGTGATTAAAGAAATCAAGCCTTGTTATTCTGTTCCCGTTTTCATGGTCGATAAATTCCTTTTCCACCAATAAACCGTCTTCGGAGATTTTAATCGACGTGGCAAAGTGTTTACAGGTTCTTACGCCGTTCCTAACCTTTTCATTTTTCATGAGTATCTCCTTTCTGCTTTTTTGAGTTGATAATCAAGTCTATCCCGAACTCGTCCTTAAGGAACTTTACTAATGTGTTATAAGCATCAGTCCTTTTCCTATCCCTCGGTATTACAGTAAGAAGCTCGGACAAGTCAACCTTAATGCAGAGTCCGCTTTCAAGTTTTCTGCCGATGTAAGTTTCAAGTGCTTCTATATCCCTCTTGAATTTGTCCGGCACTATTACTGTGTTTTCTTTGTTTACGTTTACATCTGGAGAAACACAATCCAAACGGTCTTCAGGGTACTCTACTTCACCTGTTAGTTTATTCATTAACGTCTGTATCATCATATCATTAAATTTTTAGATATGTATTTTCATTAATTAGGATTTGGAGGCATGGTAGGAGCGTTTTATCGCTTTGGATGACCTTTTATGCCACACTGCTTTCAACCTCTAATCCTTCTCACAAGTTAGGTATTGGGGGATTGTGAAGCGCGTTTTATGGTTATGGAGGATATTTTAAACAAAAAACTTAATAAAAACAATGATTTTTGGGAACAAGAAATTTATTTAAAATTGCCATCTCTGTAGTATACTTCGCAGTCTTTCTTTTTTTGGCTGGAGGCTCGGACGAAAGTTCAAGCCCCTCTTCAAGTCCGAGTGACTCGTATGAAAAATCTGTGACAAACCTGAAAAACGCATGACACAGATGAGGAAGAACAAAAACAAGAAGAGTTTGTCCCTGTGAATGAAGAAGGCATGACACCTGAGAGTGATGAATTCATACCACAGGAAAATGAAGCTGTAGAATGATAGACCGATAGCAGAAAAATTTTTGCCAAATAAAATCATATAAGATTTTAAGTTGAAAGGTGTCAACTGTCTCGTTCCTCCTAAATTGGATATAGATAGTTGACACTTTGTTTTTTCTATCAAAAGACAAACTTTTAACAAAAGGTATTTTAAAAATATCTATATATTTTCTTGTCGAAAAATAAATCACTATCTTATTCCCAATATGCATACTTTAATTTTTGTTAATTATCCATTCTGGACATATCTTATAAATATTTAATTTGTATATTTGTAAATTCCTACGCCGGTAGTCTCTGTTAAAGGAGAGGGCGTGTGGGATTCATATATGATATAGGCGTTTACTTGACGCTTTGTTTTGACGAAGCGAAACTTCGCAACTTTCAACTCAGTCAGAATCAAGGCAACAGTAGATGTCCATCGGGTATGTATTGTGATACCTTTTATTGTGGATATTCTTTCGGAATAGGCGCAAATAAGGGTAAATATACATATCGGCGTGGGCTTCTGTGTTGCTCGTCTTGACTGGGTGGGCAATGCGAAGGCCTCGATTCGTGAGACGGGTAACAGGTACAGACTCTCACGCTTTTTTGTATATGTACTACGGGAACTAAAACTTTTTATAATTAATAATTAATTATGAAAGGGGAGTCTTCATAAGGTTACTTTAAGCTAATATGAAGAAGCTGTTATTCGTATGTGTGGTTTCTTTTGTTGTAATTTCTTTTGTAAGTTGTGGAGGACGTGTAAAAGTGTCTTGGAAAAAGTCAGTTTCAATACCTCAACAGCCGAGAAACGTACAACTTAATGTCTTTATTGAAAATTCGGGTAGTATGTGCGGTTATATGGTTGACGGTTCGGAACTTAAAGATGCGGTTTACAGTTATGTAAGTGATCTTGATGGATATGTGGACACCACAAGGCTTTTCTATATTAATTCAGAAATTTTCTCATTTAAAGAAGGTCTTAAGAGGTTCATCCATGACATGACACCTACTGGAATTATGTCAATTGGAGGAAACAAAAGCAACTCAAACATTGATGAAATGTTTGAACTAATGCTACGGAATACGGCTTACGACCAAGTAAGCATCTTTGTTTCTGACTGCATACTTGATGTCCCCAATGGAAACGCTACAAACTTTTTCGAAAACAGCAAAACGACTATTCGTAATGCTTTTAGGCATAAGTTGAAAGAGGATAAAAATTTTGGTGTAGAAGTGTTCCGTTTGAAATCCAGGTACTCGGGAATGTATTTTCTCCCGACCAGAGGCATTGAGCGTTTGGATAGTGTTAGCCGTCCATATTATATGTTTGTGATGGGCAATAAAAACATATTGGCTTACCTTAATTCGAAATGCTCACTGAAAAGCATTAAGGGTCTAGAGAACAAGTGTGCATTCACCTCTTATTCAGTTTTGTCTTTTGACATTACCAACAATTTTGGCAAGCCTTTCCCTCAATGCAAAATGGATGTACTGCCTGACAAAGACGGAGACTATGGTGTCTGCATAAAGGCAGATTTTAGACCTACGCTGCAAGACGCTCAAACAATATGCTCTTTGTCAAACTATGATATGGACAGAAACGGCAGTGTTGTAGTGGAGCAAGTTGAGCCAATAAAGGACGAGCCGGAATTTACGCATAGGCTTACGTTAAAGGCAAAAAGTTCTATTAAATCGTCGGCAGTCAGTTTAGGCTTTGCAATAAAAGATATACCTGATTGGGTAAGTATGTATAACGATGACAGCGGCAAAAACGTAAAGAATAACATTGAAAAAACTACAGGTATAAAATACATTATTCAAGGAATATTTGACGCATTTAAAGATGCAGACAATTTAAAATTGGGGGAATTTAATTTCATTATAAATAGAAGATAATATGGGAAATTTCTTTGGGAGTTTTTATTGTATGCTTGGCTTGGACCAATTCTTTGGTCTGGATTTGGCTAACTATCTTTGGGGACTAACTTCTGCAACGGTTACAACCAATCAATTTGTAGGAGTTGGGCTTTGGATGTTTGGCTTAACGCTGATTCTTGTACTTTCATATTATTATTTCATAGCTAAGCCTCTGTGGGCAAACATTTGGGGCTGGCTGAGCTTTATGGGGGTGAATGCAATCGTACAATTTGTTATTGGATGGCAATGGGTGTTGTACGATTTGTGGTCAGATAAGATGATGGATGCCAATGGTGTTGCTCTGCCTATAACGGAGTCAAATTGTTTATGCTTTGGCGTTACTAATGCATTGCTATCGTTATTTGTGTTTTTTGCATTTTCGTTAATTGTTAAATGGCGTAGCACAAATGCTTCGCAAGTGCCTTTTTAATTAAATCTGAATTATGGCTAAATTATATGTTTTTGGAATAGGTGGAACTGGCTCACGTGTTTTGCGCTCGTTTACGATGTTGCTTGCCGCCGGGGTTAACATTGATAAGGACGGTAATAATCCTATAACAGAAGTTATACCTGTCATAATAGACCCAGATAGGCAAAATGGAGATTTGACACGTACGGTAAGTTTGATGAATGATTACAAAAACATTCATAAGAACTTGAAGTTTACAAAAGAGAGTAAAAATAGATTCTTTAAGACAGAAATAAGCAGTGTATTACAAAACTTTACACTTCTAATAAAGGATACTGATGACAAAAAATTCAAAGACTTCATGGACTATTCCATGCTAAGTAAAGAAAATAAGTCTTTGGTAGATATGCTTTTTTCCGAAAGGAATCTGGATTCAAGTATGGATGTAGGGTTTAAAGGTAATCCTAATATAGGCAGTGTGGTCTTAAACCAAGTACCAATGTCTGATGATTTTACTACCGTAATGAATAATTTTCAAAACGGGGACAAAATCTTTATCATTAGTTCGGTCTTTGGCGGTACAGGTGCGAGTGGTTTCCCTTTACTGTTAAAGACATTGCGCACGAATAAAACTATGCCAAATTTTGCAAATATAAATAATGCACTAATTGGAGCTGTAACCGTTCTCCCCTATTTTGGTGTTAAGACAGATGATAATAGCGAAATAGAATCGTCAACGTTCATATCTAAGGCTAAAGCAGCAATGGGCTATTATGAAAAGAATATCATTGGTAATGGAGACATTAATGCTTTATATTATTTGGCTGATGAGCAGAAAAATTCTTATGACAACCACGAAGGCATGAGTGATCAGCAGAATGATGCCCATCTTATAGAATTACTTGCTGCAACGGCAATAGTTGATTTCTGCAATAACGGAGAACTAATGAGTGGGCAAACAAATAATTACGAATTAGGTTTGAAAGACGGCGTTGATACTGTTACATTTAAATCTTTCTATAATGGATTGGCTGATATGCTAAGACAAAATATGACTCAGTTCGTCATAATGGCAAATGCTTTTCTTGATGAATTTGATTATTTAAAAAGCAATAGACTCACGGCCAATACTAAGCTTAAATTAAATGAAAATTTTTATAGCACACAGTTTATCAGAAATTTAAGAAAGTTTTTTGATTTATACCGTAGCTGGCTAAACGAGATGAAGCAAAATAAGCGCAGTCTTAACTTATTTAATCTTGAATGCGGCAATAGACCTTTTTCTGTTGTTACAGATGTAACATATAAGAAATCGCATAATCCGTTCAAAAAAATCTTTAAGGAATATGAATTCATTTATGGAGAACTAAATTCAGCAGCCAAAAAGATTTCAAGTGATAGTGAAGAAAACGATTTGTTGGAAATGTTTTATCGTGCAACAGAAAAACTTGTCAATAATAAATTTAATTTTTAACGAAATAACATTATGTCAAAAATATTCAGATTAGGCTCTGCCGGAGCTAACATCTATCAAGATTGGACTAACTGTGGACAGTTCCCATACGGTCAAAATAATAGAGCTACCATACAAGACCCCAATGGTTCAACAGCTAAAAACGAAATAACATCTATTCCTTCGCCTTTTGCCAGAATAGCCTTGGTGAAAAGCGCTTTTAAGGAAGTTGTAGATTCGAATAACCTTGACGGAAACACAATATTCCACAAGATGGTTTCAGACACACTTGACGTAGGTGAAATATTCTTTAATTACGATAAGTTTAGTGACAGCATTATCGAGATAATAGAATGGGACTGTAGAAAGTGTGTCAATGAGTTGTTGAATTCAATAAGCACAGGACATAAATACCTTGGTGACGCACTTCAGAAATACCTCATAAGCGACGCTAAGACATACAACTTTGGCGATATGCAAAGTATATATTTGTTGAATTATAAGAAAGGTCCCAAACCATTAAATATTATTGGTGCCACATCTCCTGCGACTGTGTTTTTCTCTAACGCCAATGACATAAGTTATGTAAAAAACGAGGTGCAATTTGTGCAGGACAAACCGTTTGACAGCCAATACCAACCGCTTTACAGACGTGATTTTGAATATGTAAAATCATGGTTCTACTTGAAAGCACAAATAAGATATTTTGCATCTTTGTTTCCAGAAGTAAATGACTATTTGGATATGACTTATAGGGCATTAAGTGGAGACATGGAGAAGAAAAATGCACTTGACAACGTTACTAATGCCCAATTTGATCAACTTGGAGTTTCAGGCTCAAACAATGTTGAAGTGTTGGGTCATCCTTTATATAAAAGAGCACAAAATACCACATTCAAGAGTGATTTTGAGATAAAGCCAACAAGGCAAGTAAGTTCTGAGAAGTTGCCTTTAATCCTACCTGTAGAAGCCGGTAATAAGTATGAGGATTTGCATTATACTACAGCTCCATGGGGTAAGGAAAACCATGCTCCATACGTATGCAATGAATCAAAAATAGAAAGCCGCAAATTACCTTTTGACAACACACAATATCCGTATCTTACAATCTCTGATTTTCTTGAGAATACGATAATTAAGGTTGACCATAAATTAAATAAAGACGAATATTTTGATGGTAACCTTATTTCTAAGGATAATAAACGCTTGTCGTATCTTTTGCCATTGAAACCACGTTTTTTCTCGTTTTTTTCTATCAGTGATTTAATTAACGGTTTACCGTCAGGTCAAAAAATGATAGAAATGGAGCAACTTGCAGGTTCAAGTGTAAAAGTGACTATCAGAATACCTATAGTTGGACATGGAAATATTACTCATATTGAATACTCAAGAATTTATTATAGCAGTGAGTGCGAAACAAATGTTGAGAAGAATGAAGGCCACGTGGCCGATTTTTCATTTGATGGTTTCATAATGCCACGTATCCGTTTTTCAAACGAAAACGATGCAATCTACAAGGTTGGGTGTATCTCAACTTACAGCGCTGATTATGATTTCCGTTTTTATGAAAGTGACAAAATCTTGAATGATGTTACTTCCGAAAATCGTAATAAGGAAGACAGGGACTTATATAAATCAAAAACATATTCTATAGAACAAAAAAAATTTAATTATATCCAGGTTTGTGACAGACGTGGTAATCATTCATTGTTAATCCCTAAGTTTAAAGAGCAAAGAGCCTTGGAAAAATTTATTTTTGCTATTGATTTTGGGACATCTAATACCCATGTGGAATATACGGGAGGGACAAATATTAATCAAATACCCAAGCCATTTTGTTATGAACATTGTAGTGGTTTGATTTCCAACTTTTTTGTACAATCGTATTGGATGTCTGAAAGCGGAGAGCAACGTGTGGAAGACCTTGTTACAGAGAAAGAAACTGAAGAAGCTAATTATTTGCCTGAATCATTGGGTAATAATTCAAATTATAAGTTTCCGACACGTTCTGTCTTGTCATATTCAAAAACCACAGATTGGGGGATGGCAATGCAACCATTTGAAATGGCAAATATTCCTTTTGTTTATAATAAATTAAAAATCTTTCCATACAATAAGTTTGAGACGGACTTAAAATGGGGACGTGATAAGAATACATCTGCAATGATAGATGCTTTCCTTGAGTGTCTCATGCTAACAATACGAAACTTCGTTGTAGTTAATAATGGTAAACTTGACGATACGATAATCGTATGGTTCTATCCAATTAGTATGTCAACCAGCCGTATTAATTCTATGAATAATGCATGGAATCGTATTGTTGGCAAATACTTTAATGGATGTTCTTCTTTTAAACTGACAGAGTCATTTGCTCCGACTTTGTATTTTTTCAATCGCTTTGCGACAGCTACAAATTTGGTAAATGTAGATATTGGTGGCGGAACTACCGATATGGCTTATGCAATTAATAAGAAACTTAATTTTGTAACATCGTTTAAGTTTGCGACTAATGATCTTTTTGAAAACATGTTATTGGATGCACCTCGTTATCCTCAAAACAACGGGATTGTAGATTTCTTTAAAGATGACATTATAAACAGCTTAAATAAGGTATCAGAAAGTTTAACAACAATAGCAAAAGAACGTGATGGTATGCCTGCTGAAATGGCATCATTGTTCTTTTCATTGAAAGAAAATAATGAGATAAAAGGGCTGAATGTAAACGAAATAGATTTTGCATTGCAATTAAGTAATAATGAAGAATTTAAAATTGTATTTGTAATATCAATAGTTCGTTAAATTTTCCAGGCCCTAAGCG
>UMDI01047445.1_pt1 | contig 16090 bp, 19 predicted proteins | sample 1964451 | NCBI WGS metagenome assembly UMDI01 (sample SAMEA4835990, study PRJEB28245) | human gut metagenome | biome: gut microbiome; material: fecal sample | place: Denmark | collected 2008 | reverse complement strand
CGGAGATACCTCCGTCCGCGCCGTCCGAAACTATGTCGTATATTCTTTTGCGTATTTTAATACCAATTCCTCCAATTTAGCCAGAGTATCATCTATACTGTAGACTCCATTTTCGTCTGGCTTTGGCAAATCAGAATATTTAACCTGATTTTTTGCATCCGTAATTATGCTTGTAATTTGTGAATCTGTTAGTGATGGGTGCCTGTGTCTTATAACTTTTTCCATATGTTTTGCATATGTATCTACATATCCGAACAACTTTGCTTTGTCACTTGTACCATAAGAAGAATACTCACTATCGGTTACCTGCATAACGAATTTCATTTCTTTTTCTTCATCTGTCAGGAAGTAATCAGCCGTATCTAACAAATAACCATCTTCCTCATAGTAAGGACTATAGGAGTTGATTTTAAGCTTACCGTCATCTGCTTTCCGCTCAAAATCTCTTTCATAACCAGTACTTACAGTATTTATTAGTTGAGCGAATACTCCATTACCTTCTTTATCCGGCGTAAGATCAAGGCAGTTTTTCATATAATTCATAAGGTCTTCTATTGTAGGTTTTTCTGGCAGACGGTTGCTGGCCGGATCTCCTATACCGGAAAGAGAATAACTCCAAGCAACCCCATCCTGCGGTATACGCTCTACTGCTTGGGTAATAAGCCTATTTATAATTTTTTCGGCTTTCTCCTCATCGTATACTCTACCTACAGATTCAAGCTGCTGTTTCATATAATCCATCAATTGCGGCTTCATCTTTTCTAATTCTGCAAATAAATCATCCCAAGCCCCTGAATCAACATCAAAAGTTCCTCCAATCAGCGTTGTCAGCTTATCATGCTCAGAAACATTATCCTCATTATAAAAATCTTCTGCCTTTGCATCTTTATCCACGCCAGCAGCAGAATAATCAAATGTATATTCCTCTGTTTCCGGCTGTGCAGGAGCTTCGTCAGACTCAGTTTCTGTTATTGCATCATTTGTAACCGGTTTTTCAGGTTTAGCCTCTGTTATTTCTTCTTTTGCATAGTAAGTAATTGTATAATTTGTCCCATTATAACTATACTTTACTGTATATCCACTCGCATTTTCTGCCAGTGTATAAGCAATTTTTTGAGCTTCTAGTTCTTTTAACGCTGTTTTATCACCCTTTCCAAGCCTGTCATTAATTGAATCTGTATCGACCTTAGGGGTATTTATTTCCTGAATTTTTGCAGCAGAAATCTCATTAACAGAGTTTCGCAACAACATTCCGGACTCTGCTTTTTTAAATTTGTTCATCATGTGGTTTAAATACATCTTTTGCTCCTTTATTTATTATAGTAATAACTTATGTTTTCATCGTTTAATACAAAATTAACAACAAATAAATCCCCGTTTTCTTTTACGTTGATTTGACATCCTGCACCGGCCTGAAAAGAAGTAATACTTCCTGCAATATTCCAAGTTTCACTCAAATAGGATTTTGCCATCTCAACATTTTTAAGTTCCGAAAACTTTTCTATCTTATTTAATATGCATTGCAGTTCTTCGGAACTCTTTTGCTCTGCCATTGATAGAATGCAATAAGTTTCGTACGTGTTTAAATTCATACTGCTCCTTTCTTGTAACAATACCTTTGATGCAAAATGTAATGGCCTCAAGAGCAGCAGTATATTTAAATGTAAATAAATGTAACAATATAAATAAATTTATTAAAGTTTTACAAGATTCTGCCGTTAATACAAATATAATATAACATTTTGCATCAAATGTTATGTGGTATTTGAAGGGTAGGAAGAGTTCCATTTTACAAACTTGATTATTTATTGGAAGTGTATTAGAATACCAGTAAATAATTTAGAGTTGAGGGAATTAGTTGATATGAAAAAAGCTTTAATGATTGCGTCTGTGTTATTCATTGCAGTTGTTTCTACTGCTTGTATAAATAATATGGCGGTGCAGGAACTCAATAATAAGGCTGCAGAATATATGCAGAAAGGCGATTATGAATCAGCTATGAACAGACTTCAAGCCAGTCTTGATTTAGACTCAACTATGTATGAAACGTATTATAACCTTGGTGTTGCTGCAATTAATGCAAATAAATATGAGAAAGCTATTGAAGCTCTTGAAGGCGGTATAAAAATAAAACCTGATTATGCAGATTTCTATTACTCTCTGGGACTTGCTCAGACAAGCCTCGCTGATGAAATTTTAGAAAATAGCGAAAAAGAACTTTCTGAAGGTGAAAAAAATGCAGAGATTGTAAATACAGAACCTAAAAAAGAATTATCTGATGAAGATAAGGCTAAGGTTGCTGATTTAAAAAAACAGGCTGCCGAAAATCTTACTAAATATCTGGAAATGAACCCTAATGGAGAAGATAAGCAGACTGTAGAAGAATTAATTAAAGAAATAAACTCTTATTCAGAAGAAAGTTCTGCTAAGGTAGAAGAATAATGTTTACATCACCATCACAAATCTTATGCACCATATTTGGTGTTAATATATATTATTATGGCGTAATAATGGCACTTGCGATTGCCACAGGCGTTCTTGTCGCTGATTGGGCCGGAACAAAGTATTTTGGGCTAAAGAAAGAAACCATTATTGATTTAGCTCCGTATATAATAATCTTTGGAATTTTAGGTGCAAGAATTTACTACTGCGCTTTAAATTACGGTTTTTATTTAAGATTTCCGACCGAAATAATTGCAATCCGCCATGGCGGAATTTCAATACACGGTGCAATGCTGGGCGGAGCTTTAGGATTGTGGCTGTTTGCAAAAAGACATAAACTTAATCCGATTAAATTATGTGACACTTCTGTCATTGGACTATCTATTGCTCAGGCAATAGGCAGATGGGGAAACTTTTTTAATTCAGAAGCTTTTGGTGCACCGACAAACCTTCCGTGGAAACTCTATATAGCACCGCAGTACAGACCAATTCCTTATCAGGATTACCAGTATTTCCATCCTGCATTTTTATATGAAAGTATTCTGGATTTAGCAGTTTTTGCAATATTACTTGTACTTACAAAAACCGGAAGATTAAAAAAAGACGGCAATTTAACATTAATATATTTGATTTTGTACTCACTGGTCCGCATATTTGTTGAAATGTTCAGACTTGACAGTGTAATGTATATATTAGGTGTTCCGGTTGCAATATTTGTATCCGTTGGTATAATTATTGTATCAACAGCAGTGTTTATTTATAACGTAAAGAGAGGTTAAGCATGAAAAAACTATTAACAATATTATCATTATCTGCATTATTAATGACTACAGCAGCATATGCAGCTCCGGAAGCTCAAAAAATTGCCGTTGTTGATATTCAAAAAGTTGTGGCAGCATCATCACAGGTAAAAGCTCTAAAAGCCTCACAGGATGCTAAAAATAAAGAATTAACCGCATTCATTAAAAATGCACAGGCAGACGTAAATAAACAGACAGATGCTAAAAAGAAAAAATCTCTTGCTGAATCATATGAAAAACAGCTTAAACAAAAAAGAGAAGCTAATGTAAAAGAATATACAACTAAATTAAAAGCAGCTGATGCAAACATAACAGCTCAGATAGGTAAAAAAGCTACTGAACTCGGATACACAATGGTATTGCCTAAATCTGCAGTTGTTTGGGGCGGAGATGACATCACTGATACTATATTAAAGGTTATAAAATAGAAACAATGAAAGCAGTTTTATTTTACGGTCCGCAAGATATAAGATATGAAGAAACCAGAATCAAACCTTTGGAAAAAGGGGAGATTCTGGTTAAAATTCAAGCAGCATTGACCTGCGGAACAGATGTAAAAACTTTTAGACGCGGCCATCCTGTTTTAATAAAAAATATCCCGTCAGGTTTTGGACATGAGTTTTCCGGTATTGTTGAAAAGGTTGCTGACGATGTCAAAAATGTTAAAGCAGGTGATAGAGTTGTATGTGCAAACTCAGCTCCTTGCGGAGAATGTTTTTATTGCAAACGCGGAGAATATAATCTCTGTGAAAATTTAAATTTATTAAACGGCGCATACGCTGAATATATTGTTGTTCCGGAAAGAATTGTAAAAAAGAATACTTTGATTTTACCTCCTAGTCTTCCTTTTGAAAAAGCAGCTTTTTCAGAACCGCTTGCTAATGTTGTACACGGAGTGGAAAGAACAGGAATTAAAGCAGGAGATAGTGTTGGTATAATAGGCATCGGGCCTATTGGTTTAATGTTTGCACGTCTTTGTAAATTAAAAGGAGCAAGAGTTATTGTAGCAGGTAGAAATCCAATTAAGCTTAAGCTTGCAGAAGAATTTGCACATGCAGATGAAATCGTTGATTTAAAGAAATACTCCAATCCTGAAATAATTTTCAAAGATTTTTCTGATGAGAAAAAAGGACTTGATGTCGCAATTGAATGTGTTGGTATGCCGGAGATTTGGGAACTGATATTCTCCTGTGTTAGACCAGGTGGAACTGTTCATTTCTTTGGCGGATGCAAATCAGGTTCTAAAGTGTGCTTTGACACAACAAAAATGCATTATGGCGATATGAGATTGATGAGTGTGTTCCATCACACACCTAAGTATTTCCGTCAGGCTCTTGATTTAATCGCTTCCGGCGACATTGAGGTTGATAAACTTATTACAGCAGAACTTCCGCTTGATAAAGTTGAATATGCCATGCAACAGCATATTGCAGGAAATGCAATAAAATTTCTAATTAAACCTTTCAACTCTTAATTTAACAATTCTGCTGGATTCTGTTTCTGTAACACAATATGAGAAATATTCATCTTGTATCTGGTCATTTGCCTGTGCAATTTTCCCGAGTTTCTTAACAAAATACCCGCCAATTGTTGTAACATCCTCATCGTTTAAAGCAACATTGAAGAACTCGCAGAATTCGTCCATACGCATTTTCCCGCATACTTCAAACACATTTTCTGTTAATGGCTTTGCATCAACTTCCTCGTCTTCGTCAAATTCGTCCTGAACTTCCCCGAGAATTTCTTCCATAATGTCTTCATGAGTTATAAGTCCGCTTGTTCCGCCAAATTCGTCTATTACTACGGCAATCTGTGATTTATGTTTTTTAAATTCATGAGCCACTTTATCAATAGGCATTGTTTCCGGCACAAACTGTATTTCTCTTAACAGAGCAGTAACTTCAAAATATTCTTTTTTAACAATAAGCGGGTAAATATCCTTTATATGAATAAAGCCTATTATATGATCCAAATCACCTTCATACACAGGATATCTTGTATACTGGTTTTCTATAATTATATTATTGAGTTCTTCAATAGAAATATCTTTTGCAACACAAACCATATCCGTTCTTGGAACCATAACCTGTGCAGCTGTTAAATCAGAAAATTTAAAAACATTTTGCAATATTTCCGCTTCTTTTTCATTAAGTACACCACCCTTGCAGCTTGCATCAATAAGCATATTTAACTCTTCAGTAGTATGAACCATATGGTGTGAATTTGCAGGTTCTATGCGGCATAAACGGAGCAGAAAATTTCCTAAACCGTTTAACAAAAAGATTAACGGTGCAAAAACTTTTGTAATAACAAACATTGGTTTAGCGACCCACAAGGTAGTTTTTTCAGGGTATTGAAGCGCTATTGATTTTGGCATTAATTCGCCAATCACAACATGAAGAACCGTTATCATTGCAAATGCTGCTGATACAGAAACAGTATGCGCCGCTATAGTATCCAGCTTTCCTGGAAGGAATGAAAAAAGCGGATGTATAAGCGTTGCCAGTGTAGATTCACCAACCCAGCCTATACCCAAACTTGCAATTGTTATACCTAACTGAACTGCCGCAATATAACGGTCAATATTTTTTACGGCATCAAGGGCAAGTTTTGCATTAAAGTTACCTTCATTTGCCAGCTGCTGTATTCTTGTCTTCCGCACACCAACCAGCGCAAATTCCGCAGCTACAAAAAAACCATTCAAAAACAATAAAGAGGCTATTACTAACAAATTAAATAAAAGCATTGTTTTATAATACTATAAATTTTATAAAAAATCAAAAGGCGGAAAATCCGCCTCTTAATTACTTGCAAAAAGTTTCGGCATAGAACACGCCAGATCCGAAAGCACCACTGTGTTTCTTAATAATTTCCATAGCCCCGTCATAGGTAACTTCTCTTGCCCAATCTCTCTGTAATTCACATAAAACCTGCATCCAGGTTACAGGGACTGCACCTGCCTGCATCATTCTGCGTACACCAGCTTTGTGAATTTGCTTGGACTGACCGGCTGATGTATCTTCAAGAAAATAAACTTCATAACCTTCTTTAAGCATCGAAAGCACTGGAAAAGTTAAACAGACCTCTGTCCAGAGAGCACCTACTATAAGTTTCTTTCTGCCTAATTTCTTTATTGCCTCTCTCGTTGGCGCATCTTCCCACGTATTAAGAGTAGTTCTGTCATAAATAGGAAGATTTGGGAAGACTTCCGTAACTTCCGGCACCATTTTACCGCTGAAACTATCTGCTCTAACTGTTGTTAACACTGTCGGAATGTCAAAGAGTTTTGCAGTCTTGCATATGCCGGAAAGGTTATTTAATAAGACAGCTCTATTCATAGACTCTACGCCGAAAACCATTTGCGGCTCATAATCTATTAAAACTAATCCTGCATTTTCAGGACTTAGTAATTCATAAATCCATTTACGATCGAACATTATTTACTCCTTATTTTTGTACACAAAACAGATTAATATCAAAGATTATATTTTATAATCCGCCAACTTAACAAAATACTTGATATACTTGTTGGTTTTAGTTATCATTATTGATACAAACGAAAAGGTAATTAAAAAGGGGATATTTATGAGCGGACACTCAAAATGGTCAACAATTAAACATAAAAAAGCTAAAACAGATTCGTTAAGAGCTGCTGAATTTCAGAAATTTTCACGCGAAATTATTGTAGCATCTAAACTTGGCGGACCTGACCCGGCAGGTAATTTCCGGCTCAGAACTGCGATTGAAAAAGCGAAAGCAGCAGGACTCCCGAATGATAATATTAAAAGAGCTATTGAAAAAGGCTCAGGAGCCGGTAACAATGAAAACTACGATGAAATGATTTATGAAGGCTATGCAGCCGGAGGCGTTGCTGTTGTTATTGAAGCTATGACTGACAATAAAAACAGAACAGCAGGAGATATTAGAAGTTACTTCACAAAATTCAACGGTAACCTTGGCGAAACTGGATGTGTAGGCTGGATGTTTGATAAAAAAGGATGTATTACTTTCAACAAAGATGATGTTGATTACGAAAAATTATTCGAAGCGGCAATAAACCTTGATGCAGAAGATATCGTTGAAGAAGATGATGAATATAAAGTTTATACTTCAATTCCAAATCTCCAGCCTGTAGCTGAAGGACTGGAAGCAGAAGGATTTAAATCAACTTCTGCAGAATTTACAAGAATTCCGCAAAATACAATTGAAGTAACAGATGAAAAAACTGCTATTAACATTATGAGATTACTCGGCAGACTTGAAGAACACGATGACGTACAAAATGTTTATGCAAATTTTGATATTGATGATAGTTTAATGGAAAAAATAGAAGCATCTCTATAGGGGTAAATGCAATAGGGTAAGGAGGAAACAAATTATGATGAACATGATGAATATGATGAAACAGGCTCAAAATATTCAGAAAAAACTGAAAGAAACTCAAGATGAGCTTAATAAAATGGATATTTCAGGAGAAGCCGGCAATGGTTCTGTGAAAGTTATCTGCGACGGTAAAGGTTTATTCAAATCAATTAAGCTTTCAGCAGAAGCTATTAATCCTGAAAACCCGTCTTCTGTATCAGAAGATACAATTGAAATGTTAGAAGATATTATCACAACAGCTATCAATCAAACTTCTGGGAAAGCTATTAAGGTTATGGAAGAAAAAATGAAAGCTGTAACAGGCGGTATCTCAATCCCGGGCTTATTCTAGGTGCTACGCACGTAGACATTAGGTCGGTTGGCAATTCTAAAACGACAAGATTGTAGTACAACTACAAGTCAACCTCTAAATAGGACTACAAAATGATTTATCCAAAATCTATAGCAGCATTAATAGAACAATTTCAAAAGTTTCCGTCCGTTGGCCCAAAATCGGCTCAACGGATGGCTTTTCAGGTTTTAAAAATGCCTGTAAGCGAAGTCGAAAAGTTTGCAAACGCAATACTTGATGCCAAACGCAGTGCAAAAACCTGTGAAATTTGTTTTAATATTTCAACACAGAGCCCGTGCGAAATCTGCGAATCAACAAACCGTAACCGCTCTGTGATTTGTGTTGTCGCAGAAACAAAAGACCTAATCGCAATTGAAAAAACAAATGAATACAGAGGTTTGTATCATGTTCTGCAAGGTTTAATCTCACCGATGGATGGAATTGGAGCAGAAGATATCCGGATTAAAGAACTGCTTACAAGACTCACAAATGAAGAAGTTCAGGAAGTTATACTTGCGCTTTCCCCTTCCGTAGAAGGAGAAGCGACAAGTCTTTATTTAACAAAATTAATTAAACCTTTTGGAATAAAAATATCCAGAATTGCATTCGGACTTCCTGTCGGAGCAGATTTGGAATACGCAGACGAAGTTACACTTGCCCGTGCAATAGAAGGCAGAAGAGAATTATAAACTAACTCCTTTAAAAGCTTTTATACCGAGATATTTACCACCGGCCCCAAGTTCTTCTTCTATTCGGATAAGTTCGTTGTATTTAGCAAGTCTGTCTGTTCTTGAAAGCGAGCCGGTTTTTATAAGTCCGCAATTAACAGCAACTGCTAAATCTGCAATAAAGCTGTCTTCCGTTTCTCCGGAACGATGAGAAATGACTGCACTGTAGTTATTTTCCGAAGCAAGAAGTACTGCCTCCATTGTTTCCGTCAATGTACCTATTTGATTAGGTTTAATCAAAATAGAATTAGCGGCTTTTTTCTCAATACCTTCAAGCAGGCGCTTTGTATTAGTTACAAATAAATCATCTCCTACTAATTGGCATTTATTTCCCAATTTTTGTGTTAAATTCTGCCACCCTAGCCAGTCATCCTGAGCAAGCCCGTCTTCTATCGAAATTATAGGGTAATCTTGCACAAGCTCTGCCAGATAGTCAATCATTTGTTCAGAAGTCATTTTTTTATTTTCGCCTTTTAGATAATACTGACTCAAAGAACAAACACCGCCGGAGCATTCACCTTCTTCATATAGTTCAGAAGCTGCAACATCAAGACAGAGTTTAACATTATTAGTATTGTAGCCTGCTTTTTCTATAGCTGATATGATAACTTCAATAGCATCTCTTGTTGAATTTAAATTTGGAGCAAATCCGCCTTCATCTCCGACCGTTGTTGCCAGCCCTTTTTCATTCAAAATAATCTTTAGGGTATGAAATATTTCTGAGCCTGCTTGCAATGCTTCACTAAAAGTAGACATTCCTACGGGAGAAATCATAAATTCCTGAAAATCAATATTATTATTTGCATGCGCCCCGCCGTTTAGAATATTCATCATTGGAGTAGGTAAAACTCTTCCGTTTAAACCTCCCAAATACCTGTATAAAGGTATTCCTAAGGCTTCCGCACCGGCCCTTGCACATGCCAGAGAAACCGCAAGCATTGCATTTGCACCGAGAGTAGACTTATTAAAACTGCCGTCCATTTCCATCATTAAGCCATCGATAAGCTGCTGGTCAAAAGCATCCTCACCAAGAAGATTTGGTGTAATAATAGAATTGATATTATCAATTGCTTTTTGTACACCTTTGCCCATATATTCACCTTTGACATTATCACGCAGCTCTTTTGCTTCATAAATACCGGTGGAAGCGCCAGAAGGGACAGATGCTCTGCCTATTGAACCGTCAATAAGCTTTACATCAACCTCTACTGTAGGATTTCCTCTTGAATCAAGAATTTGCCTTGCTCTGATATCTTCTATTTCGCACATAATTTTATCTCCTTCCTGCAAAGAAGTTTATTCAAGTATATTAATAAAATCTATCCTACAATCAGATATATTTTTGATTTTTTCAGAGAAATGAATATAATATAAATATGAAAAAGTTTTTTATCTGTTTAATCATAATGAGCTTTGCCCTTCCATCCCACGCTTTTTTCTGGAATAAAAAAGATAAAGCGCTGGAAAAAGAGCTTCAGGGTAAGGGTTATGCCGGAACTTTACCCAATCTTGGAGATAAAATAGAAAAAACTAAGACAAAAGTAACAACCCCGATTTTTGAATCGCAGGACGGTTTTAATAATCCTTCTGATTTAAAGCCGGTTCCTAAAGATAATCCGGCCTTCATTAACATTATTCAGAAAAAAGATAAAACATCAGAATTTACCAATGATGCAGCTGAAATCATCCCGATGCTTGAAAAACTTGTCGACTGCATAGATGATAACGAAAATTTACAGCTTTTTATTACAAAAGCCAATCTGTTAACATTAAACATTGATAACCTTACTGAAAAATACAATGGGAAACCGGAAAGCTACTACGAATCATTTAGAAAGCTGCAGGAAGTTAACAGGTATGTTAAATCTATTGCAGCACTTAGACGCGAAGCCGTAACTTACCAGAGATATCTTGCTTATTCCTCAAGCGGGTCAATCTACAATCCCGATAACATAAATCAGCAGCTTCAATATTTGCTTGAAGAACTAAACTCTGCAATACTCTTGTTAAGAAGTGATGGATAACCTGTAATTTGCGGTGAGAACCCCTGCTAATGTAAATAATAGACCGAGCAGGCAGCTTAACAGCATATAACCTGCACCATGAATAATTTTTCCGTCTTTAAAAAAAGAAAAAACTTCATAATTAAAAGTGCTGAATGTTGTCAAACCGCCAAGAAACCCTACTGTTATAAATAATTTTAAGTGCTGAGGCAAAAGCGCAGTCTTATTTAAAGTAAGCCCGAAAATGTATCCTATCGCAAAGCATCCGGCGATATTAACAACAAAGGTTCCTACATAAGGCATTCCAAAGCATTTTCCTGCACATAAAGTCATTAAATACCTGAGTACAGCACCTATGCCTCCTCCCGCAAAAACTGCTACTAATTCATATAACATCTATACCTCTTTCCACGTAGGACCGCAATTTACATCAACAACAAGAGGTACTCTAAGAGGAATATTTTTCAGTTCCATACATCTCATTACAAGCTCTTTTACAATTTCCAGCTCCTCTTTTGGTACTTCAAATACAAGTTCGTCGTGAACCTGCATAATCATTTTAGTTTTGAGATTTTTGGCTTCTAATTCGCGTTCAACTTTCACCATTGCCATCTTTATCAAATCAGCTGCTGTACCTTGCAATGGTTGATTAATCGCAGCACGCTGTGCAAATTCTCTAATCGAATAAGTTGAACTGTTTAATTCAGCAGAAAGATAACGTTTTCGTCCAAATATAGTTTCTACATAACCTTTTTTATTAACAAACTCGACTTCTTCATTCATATACTCCTTAACCCCTGGATAAGTTTTGAAGTACTTATCAATAAACTCCTGAGCCTCATTATTAGTAATTCCAAGGTTTTTAGCAAGCCCGTACTTAGACTGTCCGTATACAATACCAAAATTAACAGCTTTTGCTCTTCGCCGCATTTCTTTAGTAACTTTTTCCAGTTTTACTCCAAAGACTTTAGAAGCTGTAATTGCGTGAATATCTTCTCCGGAATTAAATGCTTTTATAAGGTGCATATCGCCGGAAACATGGGCTAAAAGTCTTAATTCTATTTGAGAATAATCCGCTGACATAATTAGAGAATTTTCTTTGTCAGCAGCGCAGAATGCAGCACGAATCTTATTTCCTTCTTCTGTTCGAATTGGAATATTTTGCAAGTTAGGATTTGAAGAAGATAACCGGCCAGTTACTGTCAATGCTTGATTATAAGTCGTGTGCAGTCTTCCATCTCTTTTGCTTATCAATGTTGGAAGCACATCTACATATGTCGATTTTAATTTAGAGAATTTTCTGTGTTGCAATATATATTCGCAGATTTCATATTCCTCCGCAAGTTCTTCCAGAACTTCCGCGCCCGTAGAACGAGATTTCTTCTTCTTTGTCTTGATTTCCAATTTATCAAACAAAACTTCGGCAACCTGTTTAGGTGAATTTATATTGAAAGGTCCGCCGGCCAGCTGGTAAATTATATCTTCTAACTCTGCAAGTTTTTCTGTCATATATGCAGAAAGATCTTTAAGATATTCAACATCAATTGTAACCCCGGTATGTTCCATTTTCGCAAGAACAATCGTAAGAGGTATTTCAATTTCTACAACAAGTTCCTGTTCTTTTTCTTTAAGTTTCTTCTGCCATACATCATATAGCCTGAAAATTGAATAAGCTTCGTCACAGGCAAATTTTACAAAATCATCATCGTCATCCTCTGTCATAATATGTTTAAGAAAATCCAATGCCTGTGAATCAAGATCATGTCTTCTATTTGGATCTTTTACATAGCTTGCAAGAAGCATGTCATACTCAAGTCCCGCAGGCTCATAACCATTGTCCATAAGAGTTCTAAAATCTGATTTTGCATCATATCCTAAAATTTTTATTTCAGGATTTTCAATTATATTTTTAAGCTTTGGAACTATTTCAGCCGGAAAATAATAACTTTTACCGTTAGAAACAGAGATACCTGTTATTAAATCATTCTTTGAGTATACCTTTAATGCAAGCCTTTCAGATTTTGTTAATTCATTAATAATCTTATCAGCCTCAGCTTCCTGTACAGCCTGATATTCAAACGGGATATCTGCAACAGTTTCCTTTATTGCCTGTGTAAATAGATTTTGCTGCACAGATCCTGTCGGTTGAGTTTCAAAAAGACTAAGATTTGAAAAATCATTATTGTTGTTACCGCCTGTACTAAAAGAAGAAAGAATTTTATCAATTTTCTTTATGAAAGTATAGAACTGCATTTTTCTCAAAAATTCTGATACATTCTCTATTTTAGGTAAAGTAACCGAAGCATGGTTTATATCAAAATCAATGTCCACATCCCTGATTATTGTGGCAAGCTCTTTTGATAATATAGCTATATCTCTTCCTTCGCAAATTTTATTTCTTACGGCATTTTCAGGAATATTATCACAATCAGCCAGAATTTCCTCCAGATTATTATAACGGCTTAATAGTTTCTGTGCAGTTTTTTCTCCAATCCCCTTAATACCAGGAATATTGTCAGAAGAATCTCCGCGCAGCCCTTTATAATCAATCACCTGATTCGGATATACTCCTAATTTATCGTAAACTCTTTTCCAATCATATTCCAGAAGTTCACCCTTTGTTGGAATTAAAACTTTTACCGTACCTTCTTTATCAATTAACTGAAAACTATCCTGATCACCGGTTAAGATTAAAGTATTATGCCCGCCAGAAGATGCTTGTTTTGAAATCGTTCCGATAATATCATCAGCCTCAAACCCTTCTTTTGTAATCATCGGAATATCAAAAGCTTTAAGCCCCTCGCAGATTAGGCCGAGCTGGCTTTTCATAGTATCCGGCATAGCCTCCCTGTTAGCCTTGTACTCTTCGTATTTTTCGGTTCTAAAAGTTCTTCTGCCAACATCAAACGCCACTGCTATAAAGTCCGGATGAATTTTCTCCAGCAAATCAAAAACAGCTTTAAAAAAACCATACACAGCCCAGGTCGGCTGATTTTCAGAATTCTTCATCCCCGTCCTCTCCAGTGCAAAAAACTGGCGGTAAGCTAACGCGTGTCCGTCGATTAGTATCAAAGTCTTTTTATCTTCTGGCATATCATACTCCCTTATTTAAAAATATTATATCATAATTGTGGTACAATACTAATGTGTTAACTAAAGGAGTGTGTATATGCAGATTAATCGTAATCAACAAATTTTAATGGAAATGGTAGAAAATTACAAAAAACTTAAAGAAGTTGATTCTATAGGTTTAGGAGGTTCATCAACTGCAAAAATGGCCGATAATAAATCTGATTATGATATTTATATATATGGAAAAAATGAACCGCCTGTTGAAGACAGACGAAAAATTGCAGAAAAATTTGCGGATAATCCGGAAGTAGACAACCATTACTTTGAAACTGGAGATACCTTCAGACTCCGTGCGACAGGCAAGCCTATAGATATTATGTATAGAAATCCCGAGTTTATAGAAAACAACGTAAAATGGGTTTGGGAAGAAGGTAATGCATCACTAGGGTACACAACATGCTTTGTGGATAACATTCAGAAAACAGAAATTCTTTACGATAAAAATGGATGGCTCAAAAACATAAAAGAACGGGTTAGCACGCCATATCCTGACAAATTAGCCCAAAACATTATCCAGAAGAATTTTACATATTTAAAAGACGCAATGTTTTCATACAGGGATCAGATTGCATCTGCAATAGAAAGAGCCGATTTTGTAAGCATAAATCATAGATGTGCTGCTTTTCTGGCAAGCTACTTTGATATAATTTTTGCAAAAAATAAAGTTCTTAACCCGGGTGAAAAAAAACTCATTCCATTTGCTTTAAACAATTGTAAAATACTACCTAAAGATTTTGAGCATGATGTAAAAACTCTGGCTGTAGGAGATATTGCAAAAAGACTTCCGACTGCAGATAACCTGATTGAAAATCTAAGAAAGATTCTTTAGTAAAAAAAAGAGCCATATGGCTCTTGGAATTAAGAATAGCTGGAAGTATGAAAAAGATTTAATACTTATATTAAATCAGGATAACCTAAAAAAAACTATCAGTAGGGTGGGGAGTATTTGAGCATTTATTAAGCAATATGAAGTTTCTTATTGCAATATAAGCATGCACATGGTACGATTATCTTGTCGGACTGCTAAAGAACGCTTTTTTTGAGCAAAAATTAATTTAGTAAGCGACGAGTAGAAGGGTGTCACCAGATGCAGTTTTTACTCATTTTACCACCCGTAATTTATAAAGGAAAACGTATGAACACAGATCCTATAGCAGATATGCTAACAAGAATCAGAAACGCTAATATCGTTTCACATCCGTCAGTAGAAATGCCTTCTTCAAAGCTTAAAGTAGCTCTGGCAAAATTATTAAAATCAGAAGGTTTTATTACTGATTACTCAGAAAGAGCAGAAGGCCACTTCAAATACTTAACTATTGAATTAAAGTATGACGAAGCTAACAAACCTGTTATTTCAAACCTAAAAAGAGTTTCAAAACCAGGTCTTAGAAACTATTGCAAAGCTAAAAACCTTCCTCAAGTTTTAGGCGGTATGGGTATAGCAATTGTATCTACCAGCAAAGGTCTTTTAACTGACCGTAAGGCTAGAAAAGAAAACCTCGGCGGAGAAATCCTCTGTTACGTATGGTAGTGCTACGCACGTAGACATTGAGGCGGCTGGTTTAGCAAAGATACCAGATTGTATTTTGCATTACAAGCCCGCCTTCAGGTAAAACTACTAGACTAGCACAAAACACTTTAATCGGGTTCAATTGGCAGAAAAGCCCGATATCACACAAAAAGGAGAAATTAATATGTCAAGAATTGGTAAAAAACCTATTGAAATTCCTTCTGGAGTTGAAGTTAAAATAGAAGGAAACGTTATTACTGCAAAAGGACCAAAAGGTACTGAATCTGTTACTTTTAGAGAAGAAGTAAAAGTTTCTGTTGCAGACAATCACATTATTGTAGAACCAAACTCAGATGATAGAAAAACAAATGCTTTACACGGTTTATACAGAACATTAATTGCTAACGCAATACATGGTGTTTCTCAAGGTTTTGAAAAGAAACTTGAAATCGTTGGTGTTGGTTACCGTGCAAATATGGAAGGCTCAAACCTTAACATGGCATTAGGTTACTCTCATCCTGTATTAATAGTTCCTCCAGCTGGAGTTACTTTATCAGTTGAAGCTAACACTAAAATCAGCGTTAAAGGTTCTAACAAACAAACAGTCGGCGATGTTGCAGCATTCATAAGAAGCAAACGTCCACCTGAAGTATACAAAGGAAAAGGCGTTAAATATGAAGGCGAACATATCAGACGTAAAGCTGGTAAAGCCGGTAAAAAATAGTGCTACGCACGTAGACAAATGGGCGGCTAGTTTAGCC
>UMDI01052780.1_pt1 | contig 16497 bp, 14 predicted proteins | sample 1964451 | NCBI WGS metagenome assembly UMDI01 (sample SAMEA4835990, study PRJEB28245) | human gut metagenome | biome: gut microbiome; material: fecal sample | place: Denmark | collected 2008 | reverse complement strand
GACGGCCTCCTTTGCATCCTTGCCCCAGGAAAAAGGACCAATCGACCATTCCCTTGGAAAGCAAGACAACAGTCTCAACGATACTTTCGTTGTCCCAATCCAATTCGTATATCTCTTTCCCATTGAAAAATACAGGGAATCGAAACTTCAAACTACGAAGGATTCTTCCATCCGCCTGCTCTTCCTCGTAAATATTCACATCTGCAAGGAAGCTCTTCATAAATGTCTTCTTTTCAATATCCGTAAATCTGTCGTACAACTTATCAAAGAATAATAAGAACTGATACACATTGCCACCGGATATTTTCTCCTGCCTAATATTATACAGTCTGGTTTCTACTTCTTCAATCAGAGTTTCAATTTCTTCTATCTCATCATAAAGCTTGTCCAGACGCACCTGCATATCCTCATACTTCTTATCATAATGCTTGTCCGATACAGATAAGTTATCCATTTGATTCGCCAGCTTATTCTTGGCACCGATGACCTGCTTTAAACGCTCCTGCAAGCCTGTATGCTCTCTGTCCAGTTCCTGTGTATCAATGCTTTGACCGATGTGCTTCTGAATCTCCGTTTTAAATTTTGGATTGTTCACCAGCTTACGAATTACTTCTTCTACAGCTGCGTTGATTTTATCCTCACTCCACTGCTTACGGTAATTACACTTATGACCATTTACAAAGGTTCTGTGCTTGCAGGCATAATAAAAATAATCTCTGTAATGTCCTCCATCCGGATGCTTTTTACGATTTACATTGCCATACATACCGCTTCCGCAGATAGGACATTTGATAATACCGGATAAAATATGTTCGTGATCCAAGCTGTGAGTTTTGATGTTGGCAACACCGGTTTCCTGTCTCTTTTTGTGCACCTGATTCCACAATTCTTCCGACACAATCGCTTCATGGATACCGTCATTCAGCATGTACTTATCCTGCTTCACAATGTGGTACTCATTTCTTGTGCCCGGAATCTTCTCATTCTTTCTTCTGCCAAAAGCAAGCTTACCACAGTACACAGGATTATCCAGTACACCTTTTACAAATGATGTGGAAAAGCCTTCTATGGTATTGTTCTGGCGAAGCTTTTTCTTGTATCCGCTGTTGTTTAGGAATGTAGCAATAGCCGCAATTCCCATGGTGGTATTAGCAAACTTATCATAAATAATACGGATAACCTCTGCTTCATCTTCTGCAATGTGCAGTTCACCATTGATAAGCTGGTAACCGTATGGTGCAAAACCACCGTTCCATTTACCTTCTCTGGCTTTCTGCCTGCGCCCTTCCATGGTTTGAACTAATATATTCTCACGCTCAATTTCAGCCACTGCAGATAACACAGAAATCATTAGTTTACCTGCATCTTTTGAACTGTCGATACCATCTTCCACACAGATAAGATTAACACCAAAATCCTGCATTCTCTGAAGGGAAGATAATACATCTGCTGCATTTCGCCCAAAGCGGGATAATTTGAAGACAAGTACAAAATCGATGTTGTCTTTACCCGATTCAATGTCCTGAAGCATCTGTTGGAACTGTGGGCGACCTTCCACACTTTTACCGGATTTACCTTCGTCAGAGTATTCACCGGCGATAATCATATCTTGGTAATCAGCGTATTTATGCAATTTATCTTTTTGCGCATCTAAGCTGTAACCATCTACCTGCATGGAGGTGGATACACGGGTGTAGATGTAGCATTTCTGTTGTTTTTTCATAGGTTCACGACCTTTCTGTTGTCTATCTAAAACATCACTTTAACACTGTCCCAATAAAATTATATATCTGTTCCAACCAGATTTCAAAAAGAAATAGGCAGCCTTATCTAATCAATAGTTATTGGTTTCAAGGCATACCTATTTTTGTATTTCTTCTTAACTTTTAAAACTTTTAAATTACACACCAGCTTGTGTATCATTCTTGGCTAATGATTCATACTCATAATTTGTTAGTTCTGATTTCAAAAAATCATCGTTCATTAATTTGATAAAAGCTTCTTTAGATTTCTTTGTATCTAATACAAACTTTTCTCCATTCGACTTTATTGGATTCTTCTGAAAATAACTATGTTTTTTTGTAAATTCTACAATCGTTTTATTTGGAACTTTTCCCAACACTTTTGAATCTTTATATACCCTTGTCAACTTTCTTGCAAAAGTAACATTCTCTAATTCATCTTCTAACACCTCGACATTTTCTAGGATATCTACTAAAGATATTTTTTCTATACTCTTCCTCGCTTCATTAGTAATCAGTGTATGAAATGAACATATCTTTTCCATTTTATCTATATCCGAAACATAGATAACATTTTCCAAAAGACAAAACTGAAAATTAAAATCTATTCTAAGAATATCTGACTCCACCTTTTTTAATCTATTCAGATGCGGCACAGGTGTAAGCATATATTTATCCCTTTTCAAAAGCGAAATAGGATACTGTTGTTTATATAAAACTATTCTATGCTCATCATTTCCAATAACTGTAATTAGCGCCACTATTTCATCTAACGAATCTTCCGTAAAACTAAATATTTCCAATTCATTACTATTTGAAAGAACTTTCTTCATCATTTCCATTTCTTCTGGCAATTCATCCAAATCATAATAGTATAAAGCATTTTTTCTTTCATCAGCAGATGAAAGTTTTAATACTTCATCTGAATCGTTATAAGAACTAAAAGTATTTTCAATTACCGTAACAAATCCATTCAACATTTCTTCAGAAGTTGTGTCACTTGTATCTAACTCATCAGCAATATTAACTGACCTTACAATTCTTGATTCGTTCTTCTTTAAAACGAAATAAATTTCAACACCATTTCTCTGTTCCAGAATTTGTTCCACTTTTTCTTTAACTTCTGTTATGTACATTATTTTACCCTCCTCACAAAGTAAACATTATCACTTAAGCTCATATACTTTATGGTATCATTTGCTTTCAACTTTCCCTTGACAATTACTATTCCATTTTTAAACGCCCCACCATTTTTACACTTTACAGAATATACATTAAATCCCATCAACACGAGTGACGGATTAGTATAATACAAATTCGTTTTAACAAATATGCAACCAATAATAACTATAACAGCGAATAGTACAAATATTTCTCTATCTGTTTTCATAGGAAAACACACTAATGGTATGACATATGTTGCTAAAAACGATAAATTCTCATAGTTAACACTCTCACATTCTTCAATCTCAACTGGAAGTTTTTTTGCATTTTTCAGATAATCCTTAAAATATGCATACCCCATTAGACCTATAAGAATAATGCATATACAAATTACCGAAAACACATTTGCACAAATAAAATCTTTTAATGTGTTCCATTCAATTTTTCCGCTAAGCATCGATACATCTATTTTTAACACAATTAACATAAACATAAGTATCCACAATGATATACAATATAGACTTAACTTAAGCAAAACTATCCCATTATCTTTCTCTTTTGTCCTCATATTGAATCCTTTCACATTACCTTTCCCTTAATCTCTCCCACCAGCTCATGTACCGTCGTACAAGGACACATCTCTGATGGCTTTGTCTTACCTTCTCTTTTACACTGCTCCAGCTTCTGCTGTGCTATCTGAATTGCCTTTTCCTCGTCACCGGCTTTGCAGAGTTTTCCATACATCTGCTCATCAGCTTTAGAATATTTCTGCCCAGTCTTGGTTTCATACACTCGTCCAAAATCTGAACAACAAGCCCAAGAATCTTGGATTGCCGGCATAGAACCAAAGTAAGCATACATCCATATTTCAAAGCATGGATTGGACCAGCCCACTTGTATTCCTTTATCCTCTGCCTCTTTTATAATTTCATCAAAACCCTGCACTTGGTCTCTGTCAAACACAATCCACGGAATACGATATTGTGCATCATAAGCAGTGAGTTCCAGACATTTATCAATCATGGCACGAGTCTTTGTCTCTACCACCTTTATTACAAGCTTGTTTCTCACATCCTCCGGCAATGCCTGATGGAGCCCAGTGAAGAAACAACGCTCTGTAGCTTCTGTATCTGTAACAATCAAATAGTAACCTAATTCAGGCACCTTGAATTGCTTTCTCTGTTCGCGAGTTTTTCTGTTACCTGTTCTGTCTTTTCTCGCCATCCTAATCCTCCTTAAAAATATCAATACTCTTCAAGGTAGGAATCGCACCATACTTTCCTATCAGATAATTCTTCTCATAGCTTTCATCCTTACGGATACGAGTGCCATCCTCGTCTACAAAATCTGCCAATGAATACAGTGTAGAAACACCCTCTTCATCTTTCTCCACGAACCATATTTCATCACGACGCAAAAGCTGGTTAGATAACTGCCATGTATCGTGAGTTGTAAATACAAGCTGAGCGTGGTTAGTGTTAATTTCCGGATTCAAGAATGTAAGTAAGAAGTTTCTTACAAGTAACGGATGCAGACGAGCATTTAATTCATCAATGAAGAACACACTACCCTTCTCCAATACTTCCTGCAATTCCGGATACAACGCAAACATCTTCAATGTGCCTGCTGATTCCAACTCCAATGGAATTTCCGCCATTTCATCCGAACCAATCATCTTATGAAGCGCATAAATCTTGTACTTTTCTTCCTTGGAATCTCCCTCCTGCGGAACCTTCTCGATTTTGAAATCTCTAATATGCTCATCAAAGGATGCAAAATATTCTACAACCTTCTGCTGAACATTTTTATCACTCACAAAATCCTTAGGCAATCTGCAAGACATAAAGAAATTGGTAACAGGATCTCCAAAATCCGCAAACGCATTTGCAAGAAACCAATCTCTGATATCCTTACACTTACCAATCTTTAACTTCGCTCCCAAAGAGATAATAAGCACTTGCTTTTCCAAAGCCACCTGAATATTATCTCTGCTACTTTTCGGAAAACCGGACAAATCTAATTCATCTGCATTACGATAAAAAACCGGACTGTACTTTCTTGCAGTCTTTGCCTTAGAATTTAACCATTCTTCTGTTACACCTTCTTTGTCTATGCAGAATCCGTAATTATATGTCTTTTCCGCCTTATCTCCCGGCAATGTAAAATATACTTCAAAACTGGACTCCGCATTTGCTGATGTCGTATCAAACAAAAATGGAGTCGGTCTGAAATACTCAAATTTTTCTTCTTCATCACCGTACTTAAATGAATCTACGACATAATCAGTCATATATTCAAAAGCGTTGTATATATTAGACTTTCCACTTGCATTTGCACCATAAATGGCAGCAACCGGCAAAATTTTCTCGCTACCAATAGACACAACTCTATCTGAGAACTCTGTCATCTTTGCCGCAGACAAATCCAAAGTAGCCTCTTCTCTAAATGATTTGAAATTTTTAAAATTAAATTGAATTAACATGATTGCTACCTCACCTTCTTTTCTACTTTCTATTATATACAGGTTTTTATAAAAATCAACTCTCAAATGTGACTTTTTCTCATTTAATAGTATATTTTCATTAAAACATCAAAAAAAATCACCCAACTTGCACTTTGTACAAATCAAGTGATCAAACATTATTTAATCATTATATTATTATTTTTAGCTTATAAATTTGCATGCTTTTGAACGCTCTATCGTATGTATACATCCCACTCTCGCAGGATGCCGGTAATCCTTATGCCGCCTTCTCAAACCGTTTCAGAAATCTTCTCGCATAAGCCTCATACCGAAGTCTTTTTCCTTCTGCATCATCACACCAAGTTTCCGGTTCATACTGAATCTCTACGGCGATGTCTCGCAAAACCAGTGCTCCGTACTTCTCCATCATCTCGGCTAGGAATGTGCAGCAGCGTTCAAATTCCTTGTTCAAATCTTCCCTCCTTCCATACTCGCTTCTGCATCTTTTCGTCCGATAAGTCATCTATGACTCCTTGCCTTAATGATACAACTATGGATTGGAAAAAGCAATGATTCCGGTGAGAAAAAATTTCCTCTTACTCGTTTCCAAACTTTCCTTCGTTTACGGTCTTATATACGTTGTTCACTTCCGTATTCAGTTTGCGCATATAAACTACCAGACGCTCTTTGTCAGCCTCTGAATATATGCCGGAATTATGATTGTGAACAATCTGGTTAATATTGGTACCTATATGATTTACCTCATTAATAAGCTCCCGCAACAATACCCTAATCTCCGGATAATCGCTTGGCTTCTGAGATATCATAAGTCTCAGATATTCTGACTCTGTCATGTTGGCCTGCTGTGCTTTATCTGCCAGCATTGATGCTTCTCTTGGACTTAACCGGAACTTCTTCACCAGACTTAATTTTTCTTGAGACATCCTATTGCCTCCCTTCTGTAAGTATGTTGGAAATTCATATCGGAATCGTATTTTTATGTTAGAAATTCCGACATACTTTCCATTTTTCATATTGGAATTTTGCGTCGGCCTAAAAAACTCAAAATTCTAGTATGTTGGAAATTCCGACATACCTACGGTTTTAGCAAAAAATCACAGAAAATACACCTTTTCTGATGCCAAAAAAAGTTCTCCGGGTGTCTTTCGCAAGATACGCATTTTGTGGCCACAAGCCATTTTCATGCATCTTGTTAGGGGAATCCCCTAAAACCCCTGATATTCTCATAGGTGCGCCACTTTTTGACGCACTTTTGGGGAAAGTACGCCACTTTTTGACACACCTTTTGGAAAAGTGCTCCACTTTTGGCACACCTTTTTTGAAGATAATTTTTCGCGCCTTGGATGGTGTGTCACTTTTTGACACCCTTTTCGGAAAAGTGCTCCACTTTTTGACACACCTTTTGAAAAATGGCTCCACTTTTTGACGCACCTTTTCAAATTCACAAGTATCATTCAGAAACTACGTCTTCAATAATCTGCTTATCCATTTTATTGCTTACCTATGTATTACCGAAACACGTACATCATAATATATTCTTCTTCGTTTTCATCAATAATCTCGAAGCCAACATTTTTGTACATCTTCACTGCATAGTTTGCTTTCTGTACTGCCAAGGAAGTTTTCTGATACCCTCTTTCTTTTAACTCTTCCAACATCCGTTTCATCAGCATAGTTCCAATCCCAAGACCTCGATACTCTTTATATAACGATATGGCAAAAGACGGAACACCATCTTCTACATGTCCATAATCATCCATATTACGAACCCAGACAGCGCCGACTATCTTTTTGTCAACTTCAGCAACAAAACAAATATCTCCTTCCTGCTTGCCAAAATCCTGCACATAAATCTGTAATTCTGGTGCATTTATAATCTCTTTTGGCGGTGCATCTACACCTTCTGGAATGAAAATTGCTTCATACAGGAAATCATCCAGCAATGCTATTTCCTTGTTATTCATATGCCTTATATTATAACTGATTTTATTATGAAAACCAATCAAAGTTCTAATTTGATTTACATCATATTCTTTAGCTGGAAGAATAACTGCATTTTTACCTATTATTTCTTTTACTATACGTAATTCTAACTCTTGCCTGTGTTTAAAATGACTGATCATATCCTCAAAAGCACTACATTCATGTTTCCTCCCATAAGGAGAGTTCACCAAATATTCTAACATCATCTGATACCATAACTCATTTCCATTCTCATCACAGCGTTCTTTTTGAATTATTTTAATATTCTCTTCCAACTTATCACTATAGAGATAAAATAATATAAACTTCTTTGCATCAATGCACCTAAACAAATTGCGATAGAACTCTATAATTTCTTCATCACTAAGCATATGAAACAAAATTAAATCCTCTATTACATTTTGAAAGAAAGAACATTCAAATAAATATCCTGTATCTGTAAAATTTTTAAACCTTGTTACTATAATTTCCTTTAGCTCCGCCAAAGTTTTTCGCCCATTATAGACTTCATAATTCTCCAAATCTTTATAAAATCCCGGAATATCCGTAATTATCTTAGTGTAAGTAATGATATAATTCTCTTGTTCCCTAACTGTATTTTTTATAATTTCATCCCTTATCGAATTGTATTTTTGCAAAACAGCCTCATATTCCTTCTTCGACATTAAAGCACACCAAGCCAATTCTATCGGAGAATAATCTCCTTCCCTACATACATGTAACTCAGGATTAAACTTCACAATATTATTTATCAGCATGCTTTTTCCTGATCCTTGAATACCTTCTACAAATATATTTTTCATAAAGCAAATCTCCTTTCAAATTATAATTCAATTACCTTAGTTGCTATTTTTTCGCAAAATTTCCTGTCATGTTCAACAAATAGCATGGTTGGCTCATACTTTAAAATTAATCTTTCTAACTGCATCCGCGAAAAAATATCAATGTAATTTAATGGTTCATCCCAAATATAAAGGTGTGCCGGTGTAAGTAAACTAGTCGCCAACAAAACTTTCTTTTTCTGGCCTTCCGAGTAAGTTTCCATATTTTTAGTAAACTGCTCTCGTCCAAAATCAAGCTGCCGAAGTATGGCACAAAATAAACTCCTATCCAAATCATGCGTTTTACAATAATTTGTAACATTACCTTTAATTCCGATTGTCTCCTGACCAACATATGAAATAACAAGACCACTTGCCACCTCACATAGTCCTTCTTCAATTATACAAACACCTATATTGGAATTACATTTTTCTAGGATTTTTCTAATAATTGTTGTCTTTCCACTTCCATTTTTTCCGGATAATACAACACGATCACCCTTTTTAATGTCAAAAGACAGCCCTTGAAACACTGGTTTATCTGAGTCTTTATATTGCAAACTATACTCTTTTACATTAACAAGACTATTTTTGTAATGAACAAGCTGAAACAACTTTAAATCTTTAAGATATTCTATATCTTCTAAAAGACCCTCCTTTTCCTCAATCTCTCTTTCAATTCGTTTTTCCATCTGCTTTACACGCCTCTGCATCTTTTTTGTTTTGGCTCCTATAAAACTTCTTGTGCTTAAGCATCTGTCATGTTCTTTTATCGGATCAAATCCTATTTTGGTGCGTTCATTTTTATCTGCCCACTTAGCAACCTGTTCTGCCGCATGGTTCAACTTTTGAATCTCCTTTCGGTGTTTCTCATTTTGTGCTATCGCAAATTTATCTTTACGTTGCTTATTCTCCCACCAGACCGAAAAATTACCATTTTGTACTTCGATACTGCAACGATTCAATACCAGACAATGATCTGTGCATGCATCCAACAAATCTCTGTCATGAGAAACCAGTATAAAACCCTTTTTAGAAGCTAAATACACCTTCACACACTCCCTTGCATTTTGGTCAAGATGATTCGTCGGTTCATCAATTAATAAAAACTCATTTTCCTGTGAAAACAAAACTGCAAGTAATATCTTTGTACACTCTCCGGGACTTAAGGTACAATAAGGTCTATACAAAATCTCTGAACTTTCCGATAGCTCTTCCAACTCACAAATTACTCTCCATATTTCACACCCCGGCTTCAAATCTTCCATAAATTCTGCCACAGGCATTTGCTTTTGGTATTCTGCAATTTCATAAGGAAAATAATCAAACTTCGTTGATGCACTTATGGAACCTGTAAACTGATATTTTCCAAGTAATAAATTTAAAAAAGTTGTCTTCCCTTTTCCATTTCTACCAATAAAACCTAGTTTCCAATTTGTATCAATCGAAAATGAAACATTCTCAAAAACATAATCAAAACTCCCTTCATATCCAAAGGTGAGATTATTTATACTAATTTGTGCCATATACATTCCTCCTCTCATGGTTACAATAAAAAAAGAACCATTCGTTGCCAAACAGTTCCATTACATACTATAACCTCATATGGTTCATCAAAAGAAGGAAATACACCCAACATTGTAATCATTTTTATGCACACAAAAAGAGAGGTTATGAGAACATAATCCACTTTTGGCAACATGACAAGTAGTATGGGCGATATCGCTCATACTGCATAAACATTCATGTAATCAAAAGTAAATTATCTTCTCATCTTTTCACCTCTCTCCTTAAGATAAAGCCATTCTAACACTCCGACTTTCCTTTGTCAACAAAGGAATATACTAATTCAACTCATTCCACACATCCACATAATCCTGCAATCCGCCCGGACGCATTGCAATACTCACATAATTTGCCGGTTCTTTCCTTGCAAGTCTGGCAAGAATCCCCGCATCCGCCGGCTCATCAAATACGACCTGCTCCTCTACTTTATCACAGTCAATCACAAGTTGCTTGCCATCCATATCTGTCATAATCACTGCGTTTCTGGTATCATCATAAAAGTACAAATTATATTTCATATAATCCCTCTTTTTCCCTAAAGATCAAACAAATTCATCTGATTATTAATAAGTGACTTTACCTTTCTTTCCTTGATTACATCTGTGCTATCTATTTCACCAAACAACAAAGGTGATTTGGGATTGTGCATACCAAAATTCTTTTCTACAGTATTTGAACTATAATTTGCATAACAATACAAACATCCATTTTTGCATGTATTATAGGCTCCTATATCAATACTTGCCACACATCCACATTCTGCTCTTTGATTTGTGTCTTTATCAACATTAAGTTTAAATCCGCCAATTCTCTCTATTCGTTCCCTATCAATACAATGAGCATGCTCAACTCCTATATTATGAAAATCTCCAATTTCAGCACAGGTATCAATATACAAACCATACTCCTTTGCTATTTCTACAAATCTTTGCAATAATTCTACCTGCATTTCATATGTATCTTTGACAATACTTAAGGGCTTTACATTTCGCTCTGTATTTCTATACATATCCATAAAGCTCACAGTACACTTCTCCGTATAATCACCCAATTTTGAAGCTAATACTTCAAAATACTTACAATGATACTCTATTGAGTACTGCTCATTAAAGAATATCGGATCATATCTCCATATAACCTTTTCTTTTCCAATTTCTTTGGATAACTGTTGAAATGTCGGAATAATAATTTTATTTTTTGATGGTAAATTCCTTTCTACATCAGGACCATACGCACTTAATGTAAATTGAAAATAATATGTATAATCATTAATTTGATCCAAGTATGACAACATTGGAGTTGGATTTTTTGTCCAAAATACGATTGCATCAACAACATCTGGAGATAAATCTATCTTACTTACCTGATGTATATTCATCGGATTTCTAACCAATACATATTTCTCTTTTAATCTATTAACCAACCATTCCGAATAGTAAGACGGTATATCTGTACGTCTACTTGCACTAATAATCATTTCTATCATCTCCTGCTATAATACTTCAATCAAAAGCTGCGCACTTGAACACACTTCCCATGGCTGATATGTAGAAAGTCTATCAGGAATATTATATACAATACGATTTGATTCGTGTTTTATACCATACCTCTGAAATTCGTTCCTTATATTGTAATCAAAATAATATCCTTGACTATTTTCTATCAGACCCTCACCATCTAACTTTTCAACCAATTTCTCAAAATAATCGTGACCTCTATTATTGCTATTTACATCATTAATGAGAACCACTAATGGCTTTCCTTGTTCCTTATGTAAAATAATATTCTGAACCAATTTTTCAAAAAAACTCTCTATCTCACCTATTTGCCCTGAATTATAGAAATGTGATATAACATATTGCAATACAATAACGTTTGCATTTAAAATATTATATTCTTCCGTTACGGCATCCATATATTTAAATTGGGTTCTTCTTAAAGTTTTTGTTTTATATGATTTAATTTGCTCATGTATTGGTTTCCATTTTTCATTAACATCTATACCGATATAACTTACAGATTTATCATATGATTTTTCATGGCAATATCGTTCAAATGCCATTAAATCTGGACAACCACCGCAACCAATAGACAAAACATGGTAATCATTAATTTCTTCAAGTGCTTGGCTCTTTCTCATCAGATACAAAAGTTCAGAAGCATATTTGGCCGAGTAATCACACACGTAAAAATTAAGCATTCTACTACAGTCGTAATCTTTCTTTCCATTTGGATATCTCCCTGGGTAATGTACCTCCTCCAAACAATTTTTGCAGTTACCTTCGCATTCTCCTGGACAACCATTTTGATGATCACAAACAAAACAATCTGTTTGTATTGCTTGTCGCAGTATCCTATTATAGTTTTTATCAATGCTTTTTTTCTTAACTTTGATAATTCTACTTCCGTTAATCGAGAATTATAGAAATCAACTTGCATACTACTATCATTTTCTTCACCACACAAAGGGCAAATATCATATTCTCTTTCACGCATTCCTTCTAGTTGTTGTTCAACCCTTTGCTTGTAAATATGGTGACATGAATCACATACTTTTAAAAAATTTGTTTCTTCATACTCTGTCAATTTACCATTTTCATTAAAAGCAAGCATGATATTTCCTCCTTTGCATGACCAATTTTTGCAACATAATTTCTTAATATCTAAACCATCCCAAAATGCTCCAGCGCATCCTTTATCGCTTTTTCCTTCTCCTCCGGACACTGAGGTTGTCTGCTATCCTCTGATTTCGGAAGATTATAATTCTCCCCAACTTCTATTCCACACTTTCTTTTTACCTGTGAAATATATAGGTTAGAAACCTTCAACCCATGCTCCTTCAGCACATATTCCTGAATTTCCTTATAAGTTGCCTTACTCTCTGCTGAAGTCAAATCCAGCTCATCCAACTCTAATTCCACTTCAATGTAATCATCAGCCTTTTGTTGGGACAAAAGAACAACCGTCTCCACATTCGCGGTCCAGGGGAACTGGTCCACGGCAACGGCTTTGTCCACGCGGTAGCCATTCTCTAAGAATACTTCCAGATCTCTCACGAGGCTGGTGGGCTTGCAGGAGATATAAACAATATGCTCCACATCGTAGGCAATGATCTTCGGCAGTGCTTTGGGGTGGATGCCATCTCTGGGGGGATCTAAGATGATCATGTCCGGCTTCTCTTCCACTTCATCCAGTACTTTCAGTACATCTCCGGCAATGAATTCGCAATTATCCAGTCCGTTGGCGGCGGCGTTTTTCTTTGCTGCCTCCACGGCTTCCTCCACGATCTCCACACCGATGACTTTCCCGGCGGCCGGTGCCATGAGCTGCGCGATGGTGCCGGTACCGCTGTAGAGGTCGAACACGGTCTTGTCGCTGCCACCCAGGTCGCCCACATAATCTCTCGCCGTCCGGTACAGTACCTCCGCACTGTAGGAGTTGGTCTGGAAAAAGGAAAATGTGGAGATCTTGAATTTCAACCCCAGCAGTTCCTCATAAAAATACTCCTGTCCGTACAACAACTCCGTATGATCACTCTGCACCACATCTGCGATGGAATCATTGGTGATATGTAAGATTCCTGCGAATTTTCCGACAAGCTTCCCATCCTGTTCCAGGGAAAGCAACAGATCCTTAAATCCCGTGATCAGCGCATCCGCATCCAAGCTTCCTTCCACCGCCGTCTCTCCCTGCCAGGGATCCTGGGAGGTCGTCACCAGTGCCACCAGAATCTCTCCGGTGCGGGATGCCTTACGTACCAGCAGGTGCCGTAAGTACCCCTCATGGCTCATTCTGTGGAAAAAGCTTACCTTCGCCCGGGCAAAATAATCTCTCACTGACTGTAAGATCAGGCGGTAATCCGCATCCACGATCTCACAGTCCGCTACGGTCACAATGTCGTAGAAGCTGCCTCTCTTATGCATGCCAAGTGCCAGCGGTCCGTCCTTGTACTCGTCTCCGAAGGAAAATTCCATCTTATTGCGGTATTCATAAGCCTTCGGGCTGCCCTTGATGCCCTCAAAAATCCAGGCTTCTTCCTGCTTGTTTAACACGCTGTCCAGCAGACGTTTTACCTGTTCTTCTTTGACCTTCAGCTGTTCTTCATAGGGAAGCGACAGATAGGTGCATCCACCGCACAACCCAAAAAGGGAACACGTCCGGCCGGTTTCTAAAGGTGACTTCTCTGTCACCTCTAAAAGCCTTCCTTCCGCCTTCCCTTTGCGTACTTTATTCACTGAGAACTTGACTTTCTGTCCGGGCAGGCTGTTCTTGACTACAGCAGTCTCATCTCCCACACAGACGATCCCTTTGTTGGGAAAATCGACCCTTACAACAGATCCTTCATATACCTGTCCTTTTTTCATGGGTTAGTTCTCTCCTTCATCCTCGAAGAAGTCGTCGTCATCCTCTTCCACGTCATCTGCTTCGTCTTCGAAATCATCCTCGAAGTCTTCCAGATAATCCTGTGCAAAGAAGAAATGATATACGGCATAAGCTACAGCTGCTACAGCTGCTACGGCGCCGATGATCGCCAGTACCCATACCAGGACATTGCGCTCCTTCTTCTCTTCCACTTCCTTACCCAGGAGCTTATTAAGCTTCTTCAGTTCGCTGACTTTCAGTTCGTTTAATTTGTCAAGGTCTACCAGATTTTCGATTCTGTTCATATTATTTACCTGCCTTTCCGGCATCCGGACTTTTCTGCGGATGCAAAGCAATTGTTTTCATTCCTTTAATATGATACCATGTTTTCGTGAAAAATACTATACCCGTTTTAACTTGGCAAAAGATGCATACATGATCTTCTGCCCCGCCTGGTCGAATTCCACCGTGACCTTATAGTCCCTGGGTTCTCTCGCGATATTCAATACCGTGCCCTCACCGTATTTGATATGACGTACTCTGTCACCTACCGTATAGTCCAGTGCATCCGGTGCCTTGAATTCCGTTCCTTTCTGAAGTCCCGCCAGCTGGTTGAGTCCATTGATTCCCTTGGAAATATAAGGTTTGTCTGCTTTTGCCGTAACTCGGGGTTTCAAGGTTGCCTTGGGTCTTGGATCAAATCCCGTATTGCCAAAGCCTCCGAAGCCGCTGCCCGAACCGTTTCCGGACCGGGGAGTTGCAATCGCTTCCAGTCCCATGGCACGAAGAGCTGCCTCATTGGCTCTTCTCGCCTGAAAATCCTCCAGGTCATCGTCCCGGTATCTTCTGTTTTGCGGCAGGGTATTATCCATAAGTTCCTTCGGGATCTCCCGCACAAAACGGCTCACGGGATTGTACTGTGTCTCACCGCGGAGCATTCTGCTTCTGGCACAGGTCAGCGTCAGATCCTCCTTGGCTCTGGTGATTCCCACATAAGCCAGGCGTCTCTCTTCCTCGATCTCCAACGGATCATCGGACGCGATCGTCATAAAGCCGGGGAATAGTCCATCCTCCATGCCGGCGAGATAGACCACCGGGAATTCCAGACCTTTGGCACTGTGCAGAGTCATCAAAAGCACTCTGTTATCGCCATCCTCCACATTGTCAATATCCGCTACCAGCATGATCTCTTCCAAAAATTCCGACAGAGAAGGCTCATCGTGGGTCTCCTCGTAGACTGCTGCCTTGGTGATCAATTCATCTACGTTCCCGAGACGGTCCTCTGCGGATTCTTCATCCTGATCCCGCAGATATTCCGCATAATCGATCCGTTCTAATAAGGACTTGATCAGATCCGGCAGTGTGTAGGAGGACAATCCGCTGCGAAGCACTTCGATCAGATTGACGAACCCACGGATCTTTGCTTCCGCTCTTCCCAGTCCCCTGATCTGGTCTGCCTCGCACAATGCATCAAATAACGTGATATCCTTCATCTGTGCATAATCCGCCACTTTTTCCAGCGATGCCGTACCGATGCTTCGTTTCGGCACATTGATGATTCTGCGCAGAGCCACTTCATCCCTGCCGTTATCAATAGTCTTTAAATACGCCAGGATGTCCCGGATCTCCTGTCTGGCATAGAAGTTCACACCGCCTACCACATGATAGGGAATTCCTTCCACCACCATACGTTCTTCTAAAAGTCTGGACTGGGCATTGGTACGGTACAGTACTGCACAATCCGCATAGGCAACGCCATTTTTGTTCACTTTATCAGAAATATCGTCTGCGATATATTCCGCCTCTTCATAAGCATTGTCAAATTGTCTGAAATGTATTCGGCTGCCTGCTCCTTTTTCCGTCCACAGTGCCTTCTCTTTACGGCCTCTGTTGTTGCGGATCACCGCGTTTGCCGCATCCAGAATATTCTGTGTGGAACGGTAATTCTGCTCCAGCTTGATCACTTTTGCATCCGGATATATCTTCTCGTAATCTAAAATATTACGGATATTGGCACCGCGGAACTTGTAAATGGACTGGTCATCATCACCCACGACACACAGATTGCGGTAACCGTCCGCCAACAGCCGGATCAGTTCAAACTGCGCCGTATTCGTATCCTGGTACTCATCCACCATGATGTATCGGAAGCGCTCCTGATAGTTATAGAGTACCTCCGGACAGCTTTTGAACAGCTCCACCGTTTTCACAATGATATCATCAAAATCCAGTGCATTACTCTTCTTCAGGGTGTCCTGATATTCTCTGTAAACCTTTGCCGTCACACTTTTGCGATAATCGCCTACAGACTTGACCTCGAATTCCCGTACATCCACCAGTTCATCCTTGGCAGAAGATATTTCAGACAGCAGCG
>UMDI01016390.1_pt1 | contig 16690 bp, 7 predicted proteins | sample 1964451 | NCBI WGS metagenome assembly UMDI01 (sample SAMEA4835990, study PRJEB28245) | human gut metagenome | biome: gut microbiome; material: fecal sample | place: Denmark | collected 2008 | reverse complement strand
GTGTGGCAGTATTCAGATAACGGTAGAATTAACGGTATATCAACAAATGTTGACCTTAACTACATATATGACCTTAACATTTTAAATTGATAACAACTTTTTGAGAAGGTGAAATAATTGTCGTTTGGAAAGCAGTTGCTTATTGCTCGAAAAAACAAGCATATGACACAGAAACAAGTGGCAGAAGCCGTGCATATAGAACGGTCAGCCTATACCAAATGGGAAAACGATAATTATGAACCGACTTTTGCATATATCAGAGAATTAGCGAAAACATTGGAAGTTGATTACAACTTTCTGTTTTATGATGACAGCAAGACTTTTTAAGTTTTCATTGTTATTCTTCTTTGCATCGGGCATTAATTTGTCTGATGCACTCCTACAATTCCCACTAATGTGGTTAATAATATAAATTTTCGGAGGTAAATATGATTCGTGCATCACCCAAAAGAATACAGTAGTTTTTCTTTTTCAATATTTAAATATTTAGATGAAAGGAGAGAAAAATTTGAATGAAGTTAATTAAAAAAATGCTGTCGGTGTTCTTATGTTTGACTGTAATTATCAGCTCATTGTCTGTCGGTTTATTTTCCGTAAGTGCTGCCACGGTTACCAAAGGTACTCGTGGTGCAGACGGCAAAGGTTTTATATACAAAAAAACAGCTGAATATACTTATACAGACGCAAACGGGAAAAAGCATAGTCAGCATTATGAAGGTTGGGAAAATTTTAAGGTCCATTTTTTTGCTGCATCCGGAAAAGCCTTGAATTTTTTAGACTACACACAAAGAGCGTACTGTATTGAACCGGATAAAGCATCTGAATTAACAAGTTCTGCTACTGTAAAAAGTACATCTCAATCAGCAGCTTGGAAACAGCTAACTACTGCACAGCAAAATGCAGTTAATCTGATACTTGCTTGGGGCTTTGGCGGATTTGAAGCTGCAAAGAAAGAGAAGGTTCATTATTACTATGCAACGCAGCTCTTGATTTTTGAGATTGTTGCAGGCAAGCGTAACGCATCAACTTTTGAAGCGGTTACCGGTAAGCCGTTACTTACACCTGCAAATACAATGACGGCTACGAGTTCGGCAGAAACTACGCTTGCGAATGTTACAACAGCGTACAACAATATGGTGTCTTGGTGCAAAAAGTCGGTGCGAAATCCGTCATATACAGCATCATCACTCAGTTCTGCGAAGTCGTATCAAATGTCATATAATCAATCAAACGGACAGTATTCAATCACTTTGACTGATAAGAACGGTACCGCTTCAGTAACAAAAGCATCCGATGTAATCGTCAGCAATTCAAATGTTAAGGTCAGCGTAAGCGGAAATAAGATTACATTCACTTGTTCCAAAAATCTTGGTACGACAGTTAATGTGACAATGAAAAACTCTTTTTTGAAGGAATATGGAATCAAGAGCAAAAACAGTTTGTATTTAATTACAAGTAATGACTCTGCATCATATCAGACTTTTGCTCGAGGTTCTAATTATGCAGTTAAAGACGGATATGTTAAGTTGACATTTCCGGATGTTGTCAAGCTGCAACTTCACAAATCATCATCAAACAAAGAGCTTACAGCCGGCAACGGTTGTTACAGCTTGTCGGGAGCTGAGTATGGCATATACACAGACAAAGCTTGTACCAAAAAAATCGGCAGTATTACAACAAATGCAAGCGGTTACGGCAGTTACAGTAAATATGTTGACGCATCAGCTTCTTACTATGCAAAAGAAACAAAAGCACCAAAAGGCTATGAGCTTGACGAAACTGTTTATACATTTGTGAATTCAGGCAAAAAAGCCGCAGACGGTACAAAAATTTATAGCTTTAGCTGTACTGATAAGCCTGTAAATGATCCTATCGGTATTGTGTTACAAAAAAAGAATGCAATCACCGGTGAAACGACAGGACAAGGACTTGCTGGTGCGGTTTTCAGTATTGAATACTACGCACAAGAGATTGACAAAGATTACAATGTCAAACCCGGTGATACAGCTCCTGCTCTTAACAGCAAAAACCTTAAAAGGACTTGGTATATTGAAACACAGGAAACCGGTAGAGCTATGCTCACTGAAAAATTTCTTTCAAAAGATTATATTTCAAGTGATCTATACTACAGCAATTCAATTGTAACGATTCCCGTTGGAACAATTGTAGTCCGAGAGGTTAAAGCTCCTGACGGATACTCTCTAAGTGATGTTGCATTTTACAGGACTATAACAGTTGAAGGAGCAAAATTTGCTCAAGACACCAATACTCCCATAAATGTGCCGATTGACGAAATGCCGGCAAAGGCATACATCGGCATACACAAACTTAATCGGTCAGGTATAGGTGTCGGCGGTGCAGTATATGGCTTGTACTCTGATTCAGCTTGTGCAAGCTTGTATGACAAGCTCACAACAAGTGCTGACGGCAAGGGGACTTTTGCAAAATCGGTAGATGTCGGCAAAACATATTACATCAAAGAAATAACCGCACCGACAGGCTATGAGCTTGACGATACTGTTTATCCTGTCATTGCAAATGAGGAAAACTCAACCGTTGAAACAGCCGTTATTCAGACGATTTATGAAGATGCCATAAAAGCTGACCTCAAAATCAAGAAGTCATCAACAGACGGTATAGTTTCAAATCTTTGGTTTGCAATATCAGATAGCCTCGGCAACGAGTACAACGCAGTTTCAACCGATAAAAACGGCGAAGCGACTGTTAAAGGTTTGAGGGTATATGACGATAAAGGCAACAAGATAACCTATACAGTCAAGGAGCTTGGTTTTAAGACTACTTTAGGATCTCACAGCTATGGCGGTTACACTTGGACGATAAAGAAAGAAAATGCAATCAATTATAAAGGTTCATATTTTGAAGGTGTTTCAAATGCTGTATTCAGCAATTGTGAGAATGCTTATTCAAGATACTACTATGGCAAATCATCAGAAGCAAAATCCAACGCTAACGGTAAGTCATTAACGCTTGACGAGAGCAAAACGGTTACATTTAATTTTCAGAATACAGTTTCTGAAACAGATTTAACTGTTAAAAAGACCTCATACAACGGTAAAGTGTCTGGAGTTTGGTTTGAGGTACAGGACGAAAACGGTAAATACTACGGGTCTATAGTCACAGATTCAAGCGGAACAGCTAATTATTACAGCAGGTACGGCGAAAAACTCAAAAGCTGTCTGACCGTTCCGAACTCAGCAATTTGTATCCCTATAAAATATAAGGTTGTTGAAAAAGGTTTTCTCGGCGGAAGCAGTTACTACTTCCCCGAAAATTACCTTGAAAAGGCTGAATCAGAGTGTAAGACTGCCAACAAATACGGAACAACATCTACTCTTAATTATTCCGTGTACAACGCTCCTGCAACAGGAAGTATTAACATCAATAAGACTTCCGAGGACGGAGTTATCGAGGGTTTGAGTTTTAAGCTTGAGTCTTTTGACGATGAACGAGAATTCGGTGATGACCTTATCCCTACCCCGATGGCTTATGATGCAGCCGGCAACGAGATTACAAGTATCGTTTTGACTACCGACAAAAACGGTAAAGCAAGTACAGACAATGAGCAGTTCTATGATGTCAACGGTAATACAATTGACGGAATTCTGCCATATGTATTCAATCAAAACGGTTTTCAAATTACCTACAGACTGACCGAAATCGGCATTAAACAGTCAGACGGAACATACAAGTTTCCGAGCCGTTATGAACTGAAAGATGCAGTTGAATTTACAATCTATGATACCGATGAATATACCTATACATATGATTGTGTGAACACCGTAAAAACAGGTTCTTTGCAGGTACAAAAAACATCTGAAGATGATGTTGTTGACGGTTTGTATTTTGAGATAAGCTGTGCTGAAACAGGGTTTAACGAAAAAGTAAGCACCGACCTTGAAGGTTTAAGTCCTGAAATCTCAGACTTGCCGATTTATAACAGCAATGACGAATTGCTTAAATATAAAGTAACCGAACTCGGTGAGCTTAACGAGGATGGTACTTATTCTTTACCGTATAAGTACAACAAGCCAAAAAGCGTAACAGTTACGCTTAATTCAGATACCGTAGTTTTTGCAAATATCAAAAACACGCTGAAAACAGGCTCTGTTAAGCTGACAAAAACAGACGGCACAAAAGCTCTTGGCGGATCAGGTTGGCAGCTCTACAAGTCAGATGACACACCCGTCAGCTGTATTCAAAACGGCACAGGTAGTTATATGTACCGCTCTGAATCTGAATCTGCAACTGACTGTATGGCAACAAACGGCACTCTGTTAATCCGTAAACTGCCGGTAGGTGATTACTATTTTATTGAATCTGTAACTCCGTCAGGCTATATGCCATACGGTAAAAAGGTTGAATTTACAATTTCAGCCGACAATGAAAACACACTTAATATATCTTTATCCGTTGCCGATAACAAATCTGTGTTATCTCAAACAGGCGGCGGTGGAATTGCTCCGTTTTATTTTGCTTCTGTGGCACTCGGAGCAATGGCTATAATTTTCATCTATGACTACCATAAACACGGTAGCAAGAAATATAAAAAATCACGAAAGGAAAATCAAAAATGAAAAAGAAAATCACACGAATTCTGACAGCTATGGTACTTGCCGTTATGATGGTATTTACTGCAATTCCGTTTGCAAGTGCCGCAACAAACAACAACGCTCTTGATGAAACAAAGAAGGTTTCATTCACGCTCAATTGTTCTAAGCCCGGCTATACATTCACGGTGTACAAGGTGGCAGAACTCAAAACTACTGAAAATCCATACAAGACAGGCTATGATTCACTTATTCCTTCAATATCTGATGAGATTTTAAGCGGTAAGACATCGAATGTTCTCTCAGCTCTTGACGGTCTTTCTTCAATCCCGTCAACTGCTTCAACCGTTGGCACATTTACTACTTCGGCAACATCTGTAAAAAAGACTTTTTCAAGCCTTGCTCAGGGTTTGTACTACATTAAGGCTACGAACTTTCCTGCCGGTGTAAGAAGTGTTACAAACTCTGTTGTATCGCTCCCATACTACAACAACGGTTGGGTTTATTCTGTGAATGATATTGACCTCGCAACAAAGGTAAATGACGGTGATGTAGTTACAGGCAAGACTATCACTAACAGCACAAAGGATAATGTTAATTTTACCGATGTAAGCCTTGGTGACACAGTAAATTTTGAAATCAAGTCATCGACTGCCGGTTCAAGCGAAATGAAACTTAAATCATATACCGTATATGATGAAATGTCAGCCGGTCTTACTCTTGATAAAGACAGCGTAAAGGTTGCACTTCTCAACGCACAGGGCGGTAAGGTTGCTGACCTTACTTCAACTGATTATGCTCTCAATGTAACATCAGAAGTTGATGGTAAAGCTACAACATTTAATGTAGCTCTCACAAACGCTTATCTCCAGAAAAATGACTTTTATGCATCGGCTGTAACTTATACATCTGTAACTTATTCAGCAAAGCTCAATAAGTACGCTGTAACAGGAAAGACAGGCAACCCAAACTCAGAAACAAAGCTCGTTTATTCTAACAAGAACGGTGTTGAATCAGAGGTAAACGGCAATACAGTTTATGTTTATACCTTTGCAGTAACAACAAACAAGACAGATACAGACGGAAAGGCTCTCGAAGGTGCAGAATTCAGCCTTTTCAAGACAGAAGAGGACGCAACTGCTCTTACAAATGCCATTGCAAGCGGTGTATCCGACAAGACCGGCAAGGTTACTTACTACAACACAAGTAAAGAAGAAATAAAGCTTGCAAGCGGTAAATACTATATCGTTGAAACAAAAGCCCCAACAGGATACAACATCTACGGTAAGGTTATTCCGGTAACTATTGATGTTACATACGGTGCAACATTAGTAGACGGTTCGTACATCACAAACTGCCCGACAGACGGTACAGCAAGCGTTGATGTTAAGGATACAAAGGTTGTTGTACCACAGACCGGTGGTGCAGGAACAGTTATGTTCTACATTCTCGGCACAGCTTTTGCACTCGGCGGTATTGCAACATTGCTCATTCGCAGAAGAGTAAAAGCTACAAACAAGTAATTTCACATTAAACAGAAAGGAGTACAGCACATTGAAAAAATGCAGAAGCAAATGCACCTTGATAATAGGAATAATTTTTATGACTGCATCACTCTGCTTTGTGCTGTACCCTTCTGTATCAAATGCTGTCAATAGTTTTTTCGCAGCATCCACAATTAACAATTATGCCGCAAATCTTGTCAGCATTTCAGCAGCCGACAGGTCACAGTACTTGTCGGCTGCTGCTGAATATAACAACAATTTATCAGAACTTATCAATGGATTTTCTTACGATACAGACAGCGTGATTGACGGATATGACGATATTCTCAATTTTGGTGACGGTCTTATAGGCTACATTGATATTTCAAAAATAAATGTAAAACTGCCTATTTACCACGGGGATACGGATAAAGTGCTTGAAAAAGGTGTTGCTCATCTGCCAAATACAGCGTTTCCGATAGGCGGTGTAGGCAATCATTCGGTGCTTTCAGCTCACACGGGTTATCCTACGCAGGTGTTTTTTGACAATCTCAACGAGCTTGAAATCGGTGATGAAATCAAGGTGTCCGTGCTTGATGAAACGCTTACCTATGCTGTAACAGCAAAAAACATTGTTAAGCCCGACAACATATCGTTACTGTCAGTTGACGAAGGAAAAGACCTATTAAGTCTTATAACTTGTTATCCATACGGTGTAAACAGTCACAGACTTATTGTGACTGCTGAAAGAGTAAAGGATACAAATGCATCTGATACGGCAACAAAAACCGAAAACAACAATAACAGAAGTTTTGATTTTATTATTGCAGTTATTGTTATAACCGCAATTTTGGCAATTTTAGTAATTGCTGTTTCCATAAAAAATAAACGAAGGAGGAAGTAAAATGCCTGATATTACAAATGATTTTGATAATAATCCAAATACCGATAAAAGAAAACAGCGAGATGAAGAAGTCAATAATGACAATCTCCAACCCGAACAGACAAAATCCGAACCCGAATTGCTTGAACAAACGAAAAGCAAAGAATTTTCAATACCGATTTTTGCAAAGCTGTATGACAGGTGCAATCTTAAGATTGATGAGCTTAATCTAAAAAACGATAAACTCAATGCAAAAATCGAAAAACTCAACATAAAAAAGGTTCGCAGTGCTGAATTTGTTTCAACGGTTGAATCAATGAGAAATGTTGTACCAATGCCTGTGTATAAAGCATTGTCTGTTCTATCGGCTGAAAGGCGACAGAAAATAGTAAATATCAATGAGAAAATCCATTCTCATAAGCTGAACATCAAATCGAATGAGCAGAAGATTTTGAAGCAACAAAGCCGTGCTGAGAACTGCAAAAAAATCAATAAATTTCTTGACAATATGAAATCCCCTGACGGCAGGAAAGAAAACTTTGTCAAAGGTATGCAGGAATACGGGACAATGGCAATGAGGACAACCTCTGAAAAGTTTGATACTACTCAGAGCAAACTCGATGCTGCAATAAAAGCATACGGTCAAACTCATTATATGTCCGAAAAACTCAAACTGCGAAAACAAATCGACAAGCTCACCAACAAAAAAGAAAAGCTGATAAACAAGCTCAAGGCTCTTAATGAGTGGTCAGATAAGTTTGAATCGGTTAAAACTATGCCCGATAAGGAAGCTGACAATATTATCAGCAAGAGCTGTCAGAACATTGTTGATGAGTTTACAACCAACCCACAGGCTTTAAAAAAGCAGGCTGATGTAATCGTTTCATCTGCCGCAAAAGCTGTATTCGAAGAAAACTACCTAAAAAATGCCGAAATGTCGATTGAGGACGATTATGACAGCATTGACGGTATTATCAACAACGGCAATAAGCAGCAGGAATACGAAAAACTCAAAGAGCCTGAAAAGAAATCCGAACGCAGAACAGCACCTTTATCGAGAAATCAGATTAAGCAAAATGCAAACACTATTGCTCATAATGAGCAACAAACGAATGATAAAACCAAAACTCAGGGACAAGAATTATAAAGCTATTTTAGACCTGTGCCATTCAGGCACAGGTCTTTTTTAAGAGGTGAATGAAATGATTGAATTATACGGAAACAAAATATGGAACAGCAACACTCCGAACAAATACAAAAAAGTAATCATTGCGAATGAGGATAGTTTTGATAATATATGTCAGGAACTTGAAAATTCAGGTCTTAATTATTGTGCTTATATTTTTAATGGTGAAGCACATATTGCCATAGGCAGAGCTACCGCAACTAATATTGATAAGTTGGATATTGATTATCAGACTGTTATAGAATGTAATTCAAAAGTCTATAAAACCAACAACATCATAGGAACTACAACCTACGATTCTATTGAGGATAAATTATACCGTAAGTACAATACCGATTTTGCCTATAAAATCGGTCAAAGGCTTACTGAGCAAGGCATCCTTTTTTCAGGCAGAATTTACGGAAAAACAACAACTATTACTGTTGACGAGCAATATGCTGATACCTTGAATAAAATATCTGCTGAACTTAAAGAACAGCGAGCATCATTTATGTCAAAATCTGAAATTGTTCAAAATGAATCACCGGAAGAATTGAAATCAGTTGATGAAAAAATATCTGAATTACATTTCAATGAATCGCAACTTTCGGCACTTGCACCGTCTGTAAAATTTATCCAAACGAGAAACGATGATAATTTGACTGATAACTTTGTTTCATTGTTTTCTGACTGCACTGATTTTTATGAATCACAACTTTCTGCTCTTGCCGAAATTTATGTTGACACATATCAAAGTTTTTCGGATAAATCTTTGATGTTTGCAGATACATCAAGGTTTAATGATTTAAAACAGCGTTTTGTTAATGATAACATTACTGCAAAATTAACTGAAAATCGTGGTTACTCAACTACTCAGCTTGAAATTATCAGGGAAATGGTAACTTACGGTATGAGCGAATCAGTAATCAACTTGCTTGATTACACTTTTTCGACCGATGAAATGCAAAACTACTTTTCAGCATACAAAAACGGCTCGTATGAAGATTTAATCAATCTCATTGCAGATATTAAAGGTACTACACGCACGGATATTGAAGGGCAAATTGAGGGCGGTACATACACTCCTGCTTTACCCGACTTTAACACTCTTGAGAAAACCCTTTATTTTCAAGAGTCCGAAGTCGAAAGTATTACATATATGTACTATAATCCTGACGCATACTCCGGCGGTCAGTTTGTAATTACCGAGGTATCTTACAAACAGATAGCGGAAGCTAACAAAGAATACGGAGATGATTTTTCAGGATTCTTTGATTTTCTTGATACAACAGGCGAACAAAGGTTAATTGATATCGGTAGCGAAAGTTTCAGAACCGCTGTTAAAAAGTTTTACAGCGGTACGGAGTTTGCCGAAGGTCTTAATGCAGATATTCAGCACAAGCTCGTTGAGCTTGCAGTAGTTCCCGAAATCAAATTACCTGAAGTACGGAAAATAGAACTTATAAAGGTCGGTGATTTTTATGAAGTCAGAGGTGAGAACGCAAAAACCGTTGCAGATATTCTCGACCTTGTTTCTACAACAAGAAACATTAACGGTTCTTCAGTTGATACAGTCGGATTCCCTGATTTTAAACTGAATGATAATACTGAACTTCTTAAAACACAAGGATTTACTGTGAATATCAAATATGAGGAGCTTGCACCGTTTTATGAGGAACACGACGAGCTTGACGACATAGATCCCGCAGTTATTCGTCAGCAGCTTGAGGACGCAGGGATAGTCAACGGTGAGCTTGTCGATGAAGATAAGCTGAACAGTGATCCATTTATTCAACAGGTTATGGCTGTCGCAGAATCCGATGCCGGTGCTCTGAATGTCAGCTCAGAAGAAATCGTTAATCAATTTAATTCAGAAAATGAAATCGTCCCGATAAATGAGCCTGAACGAACTGAGTCTGTACAGGAAATAATTCGTCCGACAATTACTTGTGATTGGAGTGAAAGTCCGGTATTTGAGAATGGCAAAACATACTCTGTTTCTGAATTTGACACACTTATGAAAAATGCCGATGACGAATGGGTTGAGCAAAGACAGCTTGAAATTGAAGAATACGGCAGTGAAAATGCGGTAGCCGAAGCTTACCGTAACGGTGAACTTGACAATATTCATCTTGGTTATGAAAAGACAAAATTTATTGTTAATATGCCAAACGGAACAACTCATACATTCAGGCAGGATATTGGCGATGGTGACGGTGGAGTTATTGATTTCTTAAAGCAGTATCCGCAGTATTCAGGTGTTGTAAAAATACTCGAAGCCGATATAAAGCTTGATAAAGGTGAAAATGAGAAAGCCGCAGATTTACCGATAACGGAAAGCAAAGAAAGAGAAGTCAGGAGCGATGAAAAATTACAGAGCGTTGACGAGCTTGCCGTGGAGGTTGAAAATGCCGCACCGTCAAGAGCAGAAAAAGCTGAAGTTACCGTAGTTAATAAAGCTGAACCGCCTACATTGTTTGATATGGTCGAAAGCTCAGAGCAGACCGAAACAAGCGTAAATGATGAAAAAGCCAAAAACTATGTAATTGAGGACAGAGAAGCTGTCACGGGAGCAAAAACAAAGTTTCAAAATAACATTGCTGCCATTAAGATTTTAAAGCAAACGGAAGCAGAAAACAGAGCGGCTACACCTGAAGAACAAGGTCAGTTGTTCCTTTACAGCGGTTGGGGCGGTCTTGCCAATGCTTTTGAGTCTGATAATGATAAATGGAAAAATGAGTATTCTGAACTCAAGGGTTTGCTTACGGATGAAGAATATACCGCAGCACGGTCAACTGTGCTTGATTCATTCTACACAGATACAGCAATCGTTGACAGTATATATGAGGTCATTCGTAACGCAGGATTTGAGGACGGCAACATACTTGAGCCTGCAATGGGCGTAGGAAACTTTTTCGGCAGACTTCCCGAAGAACTTCGTGATAAGGTGAATTTGTACGGTGTCGAAAAAGACAGCTTATCGGGCAGAATAGCTCAAAAGCTGTATCCGCAAGCTGACATTACGATTGACGGCTTTGAGAATACTCGTTTCAATGACAACAGCTTCGATGTTGCAATCGGAAACATTCCTTTCGGCGATTTCAGTGTTAATGATTCTAAATACAACTCAAAACATCTGAAAATTCACGATTATTTCTTTTTGAAATCACTTGATAAAGTGCGTGACGGCGGCATTGTGGCTTTTGTAACTTCCAAAGGTACGCTTGACAAAAAGGACAGCTCTTTCCGCAAGACCTTGGCCGAAAGAGCGGATTTGGTAGGTGCTGTGAGATTGCCGAATAACGCCTTTAAATCGGCAGGAACGGAGGTTACAGCTGACATTATATTCCTCCAAAAAAGAGAAAAAAAGTCAGAAATTGAACCGTCTTGGGTACATACAGGACAGCTTGAAAACGGATTAACCGTCAACAATTATTTTGTTGAGCATCCCGAAATGATACTCGGCGAAGTTGTTGAAGGCAATAAAATGTTCGGCAGAACAGACGATACGATGTGCGTGCCGTTTAATGACGGCAGAACATTGTCGGAGCTTCTTTCCTCGGCGGTAAAGAATATCAATTTTGAATATTCCGCTTCTGCAGAAAAGCTGATTCCGGTTTCCGAACATTTAACAGCCGAACCTTTAAAACTGCGTTTACAAAGCTTTTATCGCCGAAACGGCGAAATATATTTTTACGGCTCTGATAAGAGCGGTAAAATAGTTAATGTTTCCGCAGACAAAGCACTTGGGAAAAAATTAAATCACGAACGCATCAATTCCTTTATTGATATTCGTGACACTTTGCGTGAATTGCTTGATGTTCAGCAGTACGATAACAAGGATTCAGAGATAGCTCAATTGCAGGAAAAGCTCAACAACTGTTATGACAGCTTCTACAGTAAGTACGGCTTGCTTCACAGCAGTTACAATCACAGCTTGTTAAACTCTGACGGAGCATATCCGCTTGTTGCTTCTCTCGAAGCCGATTTTGCCAAAGATAATAATTTACTTGTTAAGAAGTCCGATATATTTACAGAGCGTGTAAATAAGCCGACAGCAACAATAAATCATGTTGATACGGCTGAAGAAGCTCTTGCTGTCTGCGTTGCAGAAAAAGGTGTTATCGACTTCGAGTATATGAGTCAAATTACGGATGTGCCGCCCGAGGATTTGAAAATCGGGCTGAGAGAAAAAGGTGAAATATTTGCCGTACCGTCATATACAGGCGATGAGGACTACGAATATCAAACTGCTTCCGAATATTTGTCGGGAGATATATATGCAAAGCTTGACATGGCAAAAGCATACGCTTCGGTCAACGGCATATATGAATCAAATGTTGTCGCCTTAAAGGAAGTATTGCCTACTCCTCTGAAAGCCGGCGATATTGATATTAACCTCGGAGCTACTTGGATTGATAAAAAATACTATGAGCAATTTATGTATGAGATTTTTGAAACACCGCAAAGCCTTAAATCGGATTATGTGTCAAGATTTTTTAAATCCGACAGAATAGAGCTTGACTATTCAGAGTATTCCGGCAGATGGAATATCACGAATAAGAGAGCGGATTTGTCGGTAACTACTGTAAAGACCTACGGTGCAAGCGGATTATCTGCATATCAGATATTTGAATCCGTTCTCAATTTATCCGAACCGAAAGTGTATAAAGACAAGGTTGACGAATACGGTGTTGTTGAGCGTGATAAAAACAATAAGCCTGTAAGAGTGCTTGATGTAGAAGCGACTCAGGTTGTACAGCAAAAAGCCAATGCCATTCGCCGTGAATTTAAGAATTGGATTTTTAAAGATGCTAACCGCCGCAGAGATATTGTTGACACATACAATCGCACATTCAATTGCGTCCACGCACGAGAGTATGACGGTTCACACCTTAATTTTCCGGGAATGAATTCAAACATTCAGCTTCACGAACATCAAAAGAATGCCATTGCTCACGCTATTTACGGAGGCAACACACTGTTTGCTCATTCGGTAGGTGCAGGAAAAACCTTTGAAATGATAGCTACTGCTATGGAATGTAAACGGCTTGGGTTGTGTCACAAATCCTTGTTTGCTGTACCGAATCATCTGACAGAACAGGTGGGAGCAGACTTTTTGAAGCTCTATCCCAACGCAAACATATTGGTTGCAACAAAGGATGATTTTAAATCATCAAACCGCAAGATGTTAATGTCAAAAATTGCAACTGGCAATTATGATGCCGTTGTTATCGGACATACGCAATTAAAGATGCTGCCCCTATCTCCTGAAAGGCAGGAAGCCTTTTTACAATCTCAAATTGATGATATTGTTGCCGGTCTTGCTGAGATGAAAGCTCAGGACGGTAATAAATTTACCGTTAAGGAAATGGAGCGTACAAAAAAGAATCTCGAAAATCAGCTTGAGAAGCTTCAATCAAGTAAGAAAGACAATACCGTATATTTCGAGGAGCTTGGAATTGACAAATTGTTTGTTGACGAAGCTCACGAATTTAAGAATCTGTACTGTGCAACAAAGCTGCAAAATGTTTCGGGTATATCTTCAAGAGCTTCTCAGAGGGCAACAGAGCTGTTTGCAAAATGCCGTTATCTTGACGAAAAGACAGGCGGCAAGGGTGTTGTATTTGCCACAGGTACACCGTTGTCAAACAGCGTTACAGAGCTTCACACAATGATGAGATACCTTAATTATGATTTTCTTGCAAGTCACAACAATATGCAGAATTTTGATAATTGGATTTCTGCATTCGGTGTGCAAAAGAAAGAATACGAGTTAGCTCCGGCAGGAAACAAGTTTAAGGAACGCACAAGGATTGCGGAATATTCCAATCTGCCTGAGCTTATGTCTATGTTTAAGATGGTAGCCGATGTAAAGACGGCTGAAACTCTTAAACTTAAAGTGCCTGATTGTGAGCTTCACATTGTTGATGTAGAGCCTACAGAGCTTCAAAAGGAGCTTGTCGATGAATTATCCGACAGAGCAGATGAGGTTAATTCAGGCTCCGTAGATCCGTCACAGGATAATATGCTCAAAATTACCGGTGACGGCAGAAAGCTCGGTCTTGACCCCCGACTTATTAGTCCCGATTTTGAGGATAATCCAAATACAAAGCTGAATGTGTGTGTAAACAATGTATTTGACATTTATACAGACACAGCAAAAGACAAGCTTACTCAAATTGTTTTTTGTGACCTCGGTGTGCCGTCAAAAAACACAGGCAATGACTCCTCAAAAGAGCAAAACGATAACAAGAGTGTTGCGGAACTTGACTCTCTTGAGGAAACAGGCAAGTTTTGCGTGTATGACGACATAAGGGACAAGCTCATTGCAAAGGGCATCCCTGCGACTGAAATAGCATATATACACAATGCAAAAACCGAAGCTCAAAAGTCTGAATTGTTTTCAAAGGTCAGAAGCGGTGAAGTGAGAATTTTACTCGGTTCAACGGGCAAAATGGGAACAGGCACAAATGTGCAGGACAGAATCATTGCTCTGCACGATTTAGATGTTCCGTGGCGACCGGCAGACCTCGAGCAGAGGCGTGGCAGAATGGTCAGGCAGGGCAATATTAACGAAAAAGTGCATTTGTACAGATATGTTACCAAAGGCACTTTTGATGCGTACAGCTATCAGCTCCTCGAAACCAAGCAAAAATTTATAAGTCAGGTTATGACTGACAAAGCTCCTGCACGCAAGTGTGCCGATGTTGACCAAGCGGCTCTTTCATATGGCGAAATTAAGGCTCTCTGTACCGGCGATGACCGTATCCGTGAGAAGCTCACGCTTGATAACAGAGTAAAGGAGCTTAACTCTCTCAAAGCTGATTACAACAATACAAAATATGAGCTTGAAGATGCTGTTGCGGCTTATCCCGAAAAACGCAAGCAACTCCTTTGTACTATCGGCAACATAAAATCCGATATCGATAATGTTAAGTCATTTGTCGATAAGGACGGTAAACTTATTTGCAAATTAACTTTAGGTTCTCAGACTTTTAACCTGAAGAACGATGAGGAACGAAAAAATGCTGCCAAAGCTCTTACAACTGCTGTTGCTCAGGTAAGAATAGCCGATAACAGAAAGAAGCAGGTTAGCGTTGGCAACATTTGCGGATTCGATATAAGCGTTATAAACAACGGAAATGTGTATGATGACATTGTAGTTACAATCAAGGGTAAATATTCATATTCTGCTCAGCTCGGTGTTTCTGCTGTGCATAACCTCAGTAAAATAGAGGGGTTGCTGTACAAAACCGAAAGTGTTCTTGATTACAGTCAGAATTCTCTTAACAAGCTTGACCTTGATTACAAAACAAGTGTTGCCCTGCTTGAAAAGCCTTTTGAATATGAAGCGGAATTGCAGGAAAAGTCAGCACGCCTGTCTGAATTAACAAAGATTTTGAACATTGAGCTTGCTCACCAAAAAACAGAATCAAAGCCCAAAACACATTACTTTGGTAAGGATAAAATCCTCGGCAGGAACAAATCTTCAAAGCAAATTCAGAATAAAACAGTTATGAAATCAGAACCTAAAAGGAGTGAACCTGAATTATGATAGTTTACGCACAAGGCGATATAACAAAATTTGATGTAGATGCTATTGTAAATGCATCCAACGGTTTTGGTTATATGGGAGGTAAAAGATGTGTTAATGAATTACATAGAGGAGTTGCAGAGAGCATTCAATTTGCATCTTGCGGTGCTGTTGAACGGCTTGCAAGAGCAAAATGTAAGGCACACTCCTTTTTTGGTTATTCACCCGGAACTGTTTTTGTGACTGATGCTCCAAATCTTGAGTGTAAAAAAATAATACACGCAGTTACTATGCGTACTCCGGGTAGCAAAGCAAAAATCAAAAAAATTAAAGTTCTGATTCCAAAGATAGTAGCGGTAGCTGAAAACTTAAACATAAATTCAGTAGCCATACCTTTACTTGGGTGTGGAACAGGTGGACTTGACAGAAAAACCGTTCAAAATTTATTAGCTCATAATCTTATAAGTGACAAAGTGACTTTTTATATTGTTACTTCACTTTAAAATCAGAAATTCTTTTCTGAATTTCTTTTTAAAACACTTGTTTTTTCTTAGTTATAACATATAATAGTATTTGAACGATGTTGGTTACTCATCTTAGTGTTGTGCTTCGCTACCGTCTGACTACCATATCAGGAGAATGCGACAAAAAGTAACGATTTTTGGAGCAACTGCATTATATGCAGTTGCTCCCTTTTATTGAGGAATGAATAGCGTGGATATAGATTTTTATTTTGTTAAATCTGATTATATAGATTTTTAAAAGCAAACAGAAATAAATAACCGTGGTTTTACTTGCGTACCAAACACAGAATAAAACAGTTATGAAATCAGAGCCTAAAAGGAGTGAACAAGAGTTGTGATTATAATAGCTTGAAACAGCTTTAAACAGCTCTTTATTCCGATTTTGCGGTAGATAAATATTTTTTATTTAATTTAAAAAGCAGCCGTTCAGACGGCTCTGAACGGCTCTTTTTTGTTGTCCTTAAAACTTGCAAATTTTCCGATTTTGACATAAGATAATATGTAAAGAAAATGAAGTGTGGTGATATTT
>UMDI01053385.1_pt1 | contig 16794 bp, 10 predicted proteins | sample 1964451 | NCBI WGS metagenome assembly UMDI01 (sample SAMEA4835990, study PRJEB28245) | human gut metagenome | biome: gut microbiome; material: fecal sample | place: Denmark | collected 2008 | reverse complement strand
AGCCGGGCAACCTGATTTTTACGGCGGCGCGTCCGGCCGACGGAAAGACGGCACTCGACTTGTTCTTTGCGCGTCAGGCGGCGATGGCGGGTGTACCGGTGGTGTTCTTCACGCTGGAGATGACGGCTTCGGAACTGGGCGAGCGTATGGTACTGGCGGAGAGTTCGGCCGATCCGCTGCGTATCCGTCAGGGCAGGCTCTCGCCGGAGGAGGTGGAGGATGTGCACCGTACGGCGGAACGGATGAGCGCGCTGCCGGTGCATGTCGACGATACGCCGTACATCAACGTCGACCAGTTGTGTGTCATCGCCAAGTCGCTGCGGGCAAAGGGGCTGCTGGGCTTGCTTATCGTCGACTATCTGCAACTGCTTGCCACGGTGAATCCGGGGCGTACGCGTGAACAGGAGGTGGCGGAGTGCAGCCGCAAGCTGAAGGGGCTGGCGCGTTCGCTGGGTTGTCCGGTCATCGTGTCGAGCCAGCTCAACCGTCAGGCGGAAGACCGGGCGGGGAGTCCGGAGCTGCGTCACCTGCGTGAGAGCGGGGCCATCGAGCAGGATGCCGACCTGGTGATTCTGCTGCACCGTCCGGAGCGTTATCACATCCGGGTGGATCCCGATACGGGGTGGTCTACGCGGGGCATGGGTATCGCTACGGTAGCCAAGCACCGCAACGGGGCGACGGGAAAGGTATATTACGGGTATAATCCCAGCATGACGAAAATCGGCGAGTTCGCGGGTACGCCTGTGACTGCGCCGGCAAACAATTTAAAGCGTAAGGAGGATGAAAGAAAGAGCAGTGACTTATTCGGTGGTTCCGCGGGTTGATCCGCGTGATATCTCGGCAGAGATGACGTATTATGCCCGTGCACAGGCGCGGGGAGAGGTGACGCTGGGCGACATGGCGCGCCGTATTCAGCGGCGGTGTACGGTGACACGTGCCGATACGCTGGCGGTGCTTGTGGCGCTGGAAGAGGAGGTCTGCCGCGGGCTGTGCAACGGCGAGATTGTCCGTCTGGGTGAGCTGGGTTCGCTTCAGGTGGGAGTGAAAAGTGAGGGAGTGCGGCTGGAGGCTGACTTCCACGAATCGATGATAAACAAGATATGGGTGCGTTTCCGTCCGGGCATGGTGCTGAAAGGGATGCTGGACGGGGCGGCTTTCGAACGGGTTTCGCCGCGCAAGGAAGCCGGACGTGCCGGAAAGGGGATGCGGTATGAAAGAGAATGAACATGGCGACGGAGAATTCCGTCTGCGTATCTACGGCAAGTCGGAGCTGGCTTGTCTGTATTTTCCCGACCGTTCGCCGGAAACGGCACGGCGCAATCTGTACCGGTGGATGTACCGCTGTCCGTCCATCCGCGAGGGGCTGGCGGCACTGGGCCACGACAAGCACCGCAAGTTTTTCCTCAAGCCGGAGGTGGAGGTGATCGTGCGGGGACTGGGGGAGCCGTAAGGTTAAGAGAGGCTGTTTTTTCGGAACGGGAACGGGGCTGGTGAAACAAAAAACATTATCTTTGCACGAAAATACAGGATTTTGTTTCAGTAATAATTAAATCAAGCAAGGAATAATGATTGACGGACTTATTGAATTGGAAAACGATCTGATAGCGGAAGAATGCGAAAAATATAAGTCGTCAAATCGGATTTCGGAACAAGATTTGAATACGGAAACAGTTGCTACATTGGCAGAAAATGTGCATTCCTTTCTGATAAACAGCCTTATATATACTTTTCTCTACCAAAAAAAACTTTTGGACTCGGTGGAAATCTCAGGCAGCTATGGATTTTTGCCTGATGGAGAATATTCTCTTTATACTCAGTTTCCGGCAGAAGTAATCCCTTTTTTATGTGAAGAACTGCATATCGTATTTCTGAATGCTGTGATAGAGCGGAAGAACGGTCTTGTTTACAGAAAAAAATCGAAGCATAATCTTATTGATAAGGGAGCGGTTTATACCAGATCTTATGTCGCTTATGAAATAGTGAAAAATACCTTGTCACGATGTGATGCAGGGGCTGACGTGTCTGTGCTTGATTTTGCCTGTGGTACAGGACGCTTTTATGATTGCATTGTCGATATATTGGATAAAGAATATGCTATACCACCGGAAAAAAGTATTTTGAATAATATTTTTGCTGTGGATATAGACCCTGTAGCTGTAGCGATTACTCGTATGAAGGCCTTGGCAAGGCTGAAAGAACCTTCTGTTTCGGACATAGAAAAAATATGTGGAAATATTATTCGGAGAAATGCACTGATACAGGAGAATATAATGTTTTCTGATGAATGTCCGTTGAAAAACTCTGATTTTGAGGGAAAGGTAAACGGAGGATTTGATGTGATTGTTTCAAATCCTCCTTATCTGGTTCTGAAACCGGACAAGAAGAAGATTTCGGGAAATAAAGCTGACCGGATTTTAATGTGGGTGTCCTGGTTCAGAACTTCGGGTGCTTATCATTATGCGCTGGAGGGAATGTTGAATCTGTATCAGCTCTCCATTGAAAAGATGATACGGATGCTTAAGCGGAATGGTTATTTGGGAGTAATATGCCCTTCTACATTATTTGCGGATTTGTCAACAACAAAATTGCGGAAATTTTTGTTGGAAAAGAACAAGGTCTGTGAAATAAAATACTTTAGAGAAAGCATCCCGCTGTTTGACAATGTAACGCAGTCGACTAATATATTTTACCTGCAGCGATACGGTATTACCGGCAGGATAAATGTGGAAGTGGACGGGAAATGTTTTGGAGTAGAAATCGGAAGTGTGCGGAAGATTTTCGGGGAAAATATGGAGATACCTCTGATGTCGGATAGGGGATGGGAGATTCTGGAGAAGCTGTCACAGGTACGGAAGCTGAAGGAATATCCTGAAATACGGAACAGAAGGGGGGAACTGGATCTCACTTTATATAAGCGGTTTATAACACAAGAGCAGACTCCCTACCGGTTGGTACGGGGAAATATGATTGCTGACAACGATATTGAGGATATCAATCACGAATATGTGAAGGGCGAGTTTCTTGGAACTCGTTCGGCTGAATTTCTGAAATGTGATTTTGGCAGAAGGAGGCTGGTCTGTCAGCAGGTTTCCAATATGGGAATATCGCGGAGGCTGAGGTTTGTGTATTGTGAGGAAAATGATATATTGGGAAATAGTTGCAATTATATATCGGCCGAAGAAATAGTCTTGAAGAAGATGTATATTTTGCTGAACAGCAGCTTGTTGAACTGGAGATTTAAGGTGACCAGCTCTAATAATCATATAAATAACTACGAAATAGACGATTTGCCGGTAGTTGATCTGAACAGAGTGGATGAAAACTTTACTTATTCTTCGCAGGAGGAACTGGACAGGTATGTAGGCGAACTGTATGGTTTGACACCGGAAGAGATAAACTGGGTAGTACGATGAAATTATATAATCATGTTGTGTTTAAGATGGGGAAACATGAGGCGGAAATAGCCCCTCACATTCCTGAAGGTGGAAACTGGCAGGATATTCCTCTGAGCATATCGGATACTCGTCTGGATAAAATAAGGGAAACCGGAGGACGGACTACTTATTACGGCAGGTTGTGCTGGGACAAGCCAAGCTATACGATCGCCACTTATTTCAATCGGGTAGGGAACGGGTGCAATCTGCACCCTTCGCAATGTCGTGTGCTTTCCAACAGGGAGGCGGCAAGGCTTCAGTCGTTTCCCGACAGTTTTATCTTTCAGGGTTCTAATGCTTCACAGTACAAGCAGATAGGAAACGCTGTGCCTCCTTTGCTGGCCAGGTTCGTCGCTTCACTGATCATGCCTCATTTAAGAGGAATGAATTTTGTGGATTTGTTTGCCGGATGCGGAGGTATGTCGGAAGGATTCATTATGAGCGGATTCCAGCTGATAGCTGCAAATGAAATAGACAAGAGCATCATGGCTACCAACCGATATAATCACTCGCAGTATGCACCGGCTGAGAATTTTATTTTGGGAGATATTACCCAGGAGGAAACCAAGGCGCGCATTATGGAAGCTTGCGGAAATACACCGGTTAATGTGGTTGTTGGTGGTCCGCCCTGTCAAGGATTCTCGTATGCGGGCTGGAGAGATCCGAACGACAAGAGAAACCAGTTGTTCAAGGATTTTGTTGAAATGGTAAACCGGCTGAGGCCGGAATTTTTCGTTATGGAGAATGTGCCAGGTATTCTGACTATGCGTAAGGGGGATGCCATTAAAGAAATTATTGAGGCTTTTACTGAAATCGGTTATCATGTAAATGTACCCATCAAGTTGAATGCCGAGGAATTTGGTGTGCCGCAGCGTAGAAAGCGGGTTTTCATCATCGGTTCACTGGAAGAGATTTCCATACCTCAGCCGTCGCCTTTGTTTTACATGCCATCTGTCAAGACACCGAATATGTGGAACTTGCCCGTAGCCATTACGGTGAGAGATGCTATCGGTTCGCTGCCGGAACTGGAAAACGGGGGAGGAAGTCTGGAAATGGATTATGAGCCTGTGCAGCCATCGGCTTACGACAGGCTCATGTATGGAGAGTTGACTTTCGAAGAGTTTTATAATTTACTCTGACTCGGAAGCAATAATTTTGTCGCACAGAAGTGTGATGAGTTTCTTGACTTCCTGGTCGGCTTGTGTGAAATTTCTGGCTTTGATGCTCTGTATGACGGCAGCTGTTTCTTGGGGAAACTGGTCTGTGTAAAATGTCACTTTACGGTTTTCCTTCATGTCGAATTCTTTCAGACTTTCGAAAGCAATGCGCAGGTATCTTTTCTGATTTTTCCGCTTGTTTTCACTGTCGAGAGGACTTTCGTGTATCTTCAGTTTGTCGGGTTCCAGCGGGTTGAAATCCGAAAAACGGTAGTCGTACATGGAGTATTCGGGATGCAGGTAAGTCTGGAGAAATTCTTCCCCTCCTTTTTTGTAAATAAGGGAGAACAGTTTCAATACGTTCTGGTGGCATTTCAACATGAGGGAACTGAGTTTCCGGGCATCTTCATCGGAAGTGATAGTATTTTTGTACTTGTCCCAGATATATTGGGAATGCCAGCTTACCACCTGATTGCCGTCTGCCTCCAGTGTCAGCAGCTTACGGACATCCGACAAGGAAAGGCGATTGTTTTTCGCACTGTTGCACGCTTTGCACATAGGAGCAAAGTTCGTACTGTGGCAGAATCCGAGCGAAATCGGACCTATATGGTCGGCTGTCATTTTAGCTGTTTCTCCGCAGACCGGACATGTGCACTTTGGAGCTTTCTGGTATTCTCCCATCAGTCTGTTGGCCAGGTTATAGTTGCCGTCGGACCATTCTTCATAAGCACGCCGGTCCTGCACATAGGTTTTCATGTTGTCTGTATGTCTGCCCTTGTCGGTAAACTGCCGGCAGCACAGTCCGTCGGAATGGTAGCCGTCGAAACGGTCCGGACAATTTGACATGGCTCCCGGAGAGAGTTTGCCTGAACACTTGGCTACATGTGTATCATATATTTGCCGGATCAGGTCGGCTGTATCTGTGAAATATTTTACCTTGAATATGTCGGCTATGTTTTGCAGATCATTGGTATTCTTGCAAAACTGTTCTATTATTTCCTTTATGGTATAATCTGTCTGGTTCAGCTTGGTGCCGAGTTTCTGGTTGATTCTGGAAAGCGTTTGCTTAGTGGGGTATTCATAATATATGCTGAGCGCCTTTCCACAGATCTGGCATACATGTTTTTTTGTAGGATGTATCTCCCTGACTGCAACGGCATAGTTTCCAGATTTTACGGGAATACCCAGTTCCTCGCATTTCTTGTTCCACCATGCCAGACGTTTCTGTCCGGCGGAAGACCTCTTGGTGGCAACCCATTTAATCTGCATGTCTTTTTTTCTTTCAAAATAAAGCCCTTCATATTCGGGAGCTGAAACAATGGCTTCTGTGTATTTTTGAAATTCGGGATGCCAGTTTCTGTCAATACCTTCTTCTTGTTTTTTATTCATTGTTTTCTAGTAGTTTAGTTAGATTAATATTTAATGCTTTTGCTATTTTTTCTATATTGACAAGAGTTATGTTTTTTTCTGCACGCTCTATCATTCCTATATAGGTACGGTGAAGTCCGGCATATTCCGCAAGTTTTTCTTGCGAAAGGCGTTGCTCTTTTCGGTACTTCTGGACATTTCTGCCGAATATTTCTAGAATGGAATTGCTACTCATAGTATGTTTTTTTACAAAAATATGTAGGCTTAGATTGAAATTCAACATACTATAGTTAGCATTTTGGGAGTATTTTTTGTTCTTGCTGGTTTGTTGTTTATACACCGCAAGTTTTTCCTCAAGCCGGAGGTGGAGGTGATCGTGCGGGGACTGGGGGAGCCGTAAGATAAAGAAACTATGATATATACTTGCACGGGGTGTGAACCTCACGTTTGCGGTATCGTGGCGTGGTTCACACCCCGTTTTTTTTGTGTATGCTGCATCGGAAACTTAACGGCGGAAGCCTGGACGCTTTTTCAGAATCGGATGAAGAAAAAATAGATTGAAAGAAACTTTCTGAGGATGATATGACTGTTAAAAGCAAGAAGTCCCAGTCGTAATGACTGAGACTTCTCTAATTCCTTTTTATAGTGCAGATGCGACGACTAAGCTCGCACGGGCACTTTCGTATTGCAAAGGTAAGCATTATTTTTTATTCCGCCAAACAGTAGGGCTGTTCAACATTCGAGTTTAGAAGTCTGTGCCACAACTTTTTTAGCTTCATTTGTCTGAATGGAGCAGACAAGATTATGGATTTCGTTCTCCAATTCCGTTTTTCGGGTTTGTGAGATGCATCCCAGAATATATCTTACAACATCTATGCCACCTTTAATGTTGTGTCTGCAATCGGCAGAAATGTCAGCAGGCAAGCGCTTAATACCTCTGGGAAAGTCCATGCGGTAGATGCAGCCTCCGTGTGCACATTTGTTGCGAAGGACACGAATTGTTTCCATATAATTGTAAAAAACACCTCTTGAACAGCCATAGGCATTGGCTACCAAATCTTTTGCATCCGTTTCTTTCAATGAATCATATAATGTAATGATATTGCCGATTGTCATAAACTCTATGGTTTTCCATGCCGGAGCATATATCCCCGGATGATTTGCATGGTGATGCTGGATTATGGGATTTTTACGCATAGCAGCATAGACCTGCTCTTCAAAGGCATTTACAAAATTGGATGTTACATATTTACGGTTGACAAACCAGCAAGGATCGTCAATATACCGGAGTGATATATTGTAGATGAATTTTGTGCGGATATTGACCTCGATACGGTCGAGAGCGTTAAGCAGAAGTCTGCGGAGTCTGGTATCAAACTCATAAAGATCATACACACTCTTGAATGTTGTGCCCGGTTTTAGCTTATGGTCACGGTGTTCCAGACATGGGAATTTTATCTCATAAGGAAAAGAATAGAATCCTAGCCGATAATAACCGACGTCAAGAAGAATTTCTTTTGCTTTCTCCTCATCATCAAACATCATACCGTTTGATTTAAGTTGGGCAATTTGCTGGTCTATCGTATATGCTTTTTCCATTGCTGTTTTTAATTGAAAAACAAATTTACTCTTTTTTATGAAAACAAGCGCCTTTTGTTGCGCTTTGATTTTATCTGCTGGCAATATGCTGTGCCGTGCAAAGCTATTTTCATAGCATTCTTCTTATTCTTTTTAAGACATAGCCAGGTATTCACACCCCGTTTTTTGTGTGTATGCTGCATCGGAAACTTAACCGTTTTGAAACAGGATTGCCACATGCGCGTTTCTGTTTTGAAATACGCTGCCTTTAATTTTGCGCAATGAAAATTAAGGAATTTTAATTGCTTGAAAAACGCTGGTTGTCATGTAGATAACTGGTAATGAAAAGGTAAGAAACAGGTTGGGAAAATTTACAATTTAAAAATAAAATGAAAAAATTTGCAGCGTATTTACTTTGGTTTTTGCTGATTGCTGTCTTGCCGCTGATGGCGTGCAGCAACGATGGAATGACGGAAGCTGTAGCGGACAGCTTTGATGTACAGTTTGAATGCCCTTCGCTGATAGAAGTGGCCAAGGGAGGGGAATATACGTTCCAGGTGACCGGGAGTAACAAGCCGGCGGAATCGGACGTGATTATTCTGGAATCGACAGGGGGAATTTCGTATACGTGTGTGCTGGTGAGTGTTTCGGAAAACAGTTTTACCATAAAGCTTGCCGACGGATGCGAAAGCGGTACGTACCGGGTGTTCATCAAGCGTGGTGACCGCAAGAAACAGATTGGTACTACCTATATTAATATAGTAGAGGGAATTGATTTCACGCCGGATGCCGGAACGACGGTGTACGGGGTGGTATCGACAGCCGACGGTCCGGTGCAGGGTGTTGTGGTATCGGACGGTGTAGAGGTGAGCGTGACCGACGAACGGGGTATCTACCAGCTTCAGTCGGAAAAGAAATGGGGGTATGTGTTTATTTCCATTCCTTCGGGATATGAAGTTCCTGCCGAGGGAGTCTTGCCTCAGTTCTACCAGATGATGAAGGGGGACGCCGCTACAACGGAGCGTGTGGATTTCTCGCTGACTGAGGTGGAAGGACAGGATAGCTATAAGGTGTTTATGCTGGGCGATATGCATCTGGCCAACCGCACGGGCGACCTGGGACAGTTTATGGACTTTACCGAGGATCTGAACAGCTACCGTGCCTTGCACCAGCACGAAAAGATGTATGCCATTACGCTGGGCGACATGACCTGGGACCTGTACTGGTATTCGAACAGTTATGCGCTGCCTGAGTACCTGAATACCATCAACAATCAGGTGAAGGGACTTCAGATTTTCCATACTATCGGAAATCATGACTATGACTACAAGGCTACGAGCGACGAGGAGGCGGGAAGCCGTTTCATGGATTATATCGCTCCGACATATTATTCGTTCAATATCGGAAAGGTGCACTACGTGGTGCTGGATGACATCGATTGCAGCAACTACGACGGCACTACCTCGCGCGACTATGAGAAGCGTGTGTCGGTCGAACAGCTGAGCTGGCTGTCGAAGGATCTGGCATATGTCGACAAGTCGACACCGCTGGTAGTGGTGATGCACGCACAGCTGTTCTACCCGTCGCAGACGGAAGGTTTCAAGATAGACCATGATGTGCTGAACACTACGCAGCTGCTGGACGTGCTGGACGGCTACAAGGTGCATTTCGTGACCGGACATACGCACCTGAGTTTTAACGTGACTCCGGAGGATGACGTAACGGGCGGACGCGAGGTGTACGAACATAACGCGGGTGCGGTATGCGCTTCGTGGTGGTGGTCGGGCTACCTTACTCCGGGTGTGCACATCAGTCCCGACGGAACACCGGGCGGATATTCGGTATGGGATGTGAACGGAACGGACATCGAATGGATATACAAGGCTACGGGATGGACGGAGGATTACCAGTTCCGCAGCTACGACCTGAACAATGTACATTTCTCGATGGCGGATGTGCCGCAGATGCCGGCCAGTGTACCGGCTTCGGTCAAGGCGAAATTCCAGCGCTATGTGGATGCTTATCCGGTGAACAAGGACAATGAGGTGCTGATAAACATCTGGAACTGGAATCCGCGCTGGACGCTGACGGTGACCGACGAGAAGGGCAACAAGCTTACTCCGGAGGAGGTATGGGCTTACGATCCGCTGCATGTGGCAGCGCTGAGCGTGAAGCGTTTCAACTCGTCGACACTGAGCTCTACACCGAGCTTCATTACCGAAAACTTTACGCATTTCTTCAAGGTGAAGGCGGCGGATGCCGACGTGGATCTGACCATCACCGTGCGCGATGAGTTCGGACACGAATGGACCGAGCAGATGCAACGTCCGAAGGCGTTCTCGACGGATGCTTACCTGCCTCGCTGAACGGGGAGGCACCGACAAGCTACTTAATGTTTTACTAAATATTTATTTATGAAAGTTTTCAATTCGTATGTTTTTTTGCTGTTGCTGTTGCTGACGGGCAGTGTTTCTACGCTGTCGGCGCAGAACAGAACAGTATCGGGTAAGGTACTGGATGCCTTGCAGGAACCGCTTATCGGGGTGTCTATCGTCATCGATGGAACTACTCAGGGAAGCATTACTGATGTAGACGGAGCCTTCGAGCTTCAGATACCTGCCGGTGGGGCTACTCTGAATTTCTCTTATGTGGGTTATCTTACCGAAAAGGTAAAGGTGAAACCGGGACAGAAAAATATTGTGGTATATATGCAGGAAGATGCCATTATGCTGGATGAGGCGGTGGTTATCGGTTACGGTACGCAGAAGAAGGTGAATCTGACGGGAGCCGTGGCTACGGTGGGCAGCGAGAAGCTGGAAAACCGTGCGACTCAGTCGCTGGCAAACATGCTGCAAGGTTCGGTAGCCGGTCTGAATGTCACTACCTCGTCGGGTGTGCCGGGCAGCTCGCCCAGCATCAACGTGCGTGGTACGACTTCTATCAACAGTGCCGATCCGCTGGTGCTGATAGACGGTGCGGTGGGTGAACTGGACCGTGTGAACCCGAACGACGTGGAGTCTATCTCGGTCATCAAGGATGCGTCGGCTGCGGCAGTATACGGTGCGCGTGCGGCATTCGGTGTGATTCTGGTTACAACCAAGTCGGGCTCGGCACAGGACGGAAAGGCTACCGTGCGTTACAGTGGCCGTCTGGGATGGCAGGCTCCTACCACGACTACCGATTACGAAACAACCGGTTACTGGTCGGTGTATACGGTGAACACCTTCTGGCGTGCGAAGAACGGTACGAACTACGTGGACTATACCGACTACGACATGCAGCAGCTGCTGGCTCGTGTGAACGACAAGACGGAGAACCCCGACCGCCCGTGGGTAGTGGAAGATACAAGAAACGGTCGCCGTCAGTGGGTGTACTACGGCAACTACGACTGGTGGCACATGATGTACAACGACCGTCGTCCTACCCAGCAGCACAGCATCTCGCTGAGCGGGGGTACGAAGGATGTGAAATACCTGGTGAGCGGGGCATACGATTACCAGAAAGGTATCCTGAACATGAATCCGGATATCTACCGCAAGTATAACCTGCGTTCGAAGATTGACTTTACCATCAACCGCTATGCTACGCTGAGCAACAATACTTCATTCTATGGCTCGCAGTATACTTTCCAGGGTAACGGAAGCATCGACGATACCATCGGTTACAGCGGACGTCATGCGCTGGCATGCTTCCCGATGAAGAACCCCGACGGCTCATGGCTGTACGGTACTCCTTACCTGAACTATAAGGTGGGCAACGGACGTCATATCATGCTGGGTGAGGGATCGCACCGCAACGTGAACCGCACGAACGATTTCTCGAATACTACACGACTGGTCATCACACCGATCAAACAGCTGAGTCTGACGGGTGACTTTACCTACCGTCTGTACCAGACACGCAATACACACCGTTCGAACAACCTGTTCTACCGCGAATATCCGGACGGACCGCTGCTGTCGTATGCTACCGGAGCCGGTCTGAACAAGCTGAGTGAATCGGTGAACACACGCAACTATTATTCGGCAAACGTTTTTGCCAACTATGAAGATACATTCGGCGAAGCACATCACGTGACTGGAGTGGTCGGGTTCAACTACGAACGCATGTATCTGAAGAATGTTTCGGCTGCGGGACAGAACCTGACTTCTACTTCGCTGGACGACCTCGACCTGGTGGGACAGAATGCCGAGGGTGAAGTGCTGACCGAAGTGGGCGGCGGACAGAGCGAATATGCGCTGGCTGGTTTCTTCGGCCGTGTGAACTACGACTACAAGGGACGCTACCTGTTTGAGGCGAGCGGTCGCTACGACGGTTCATCGCGTTTTGCTGCCGGAAGCCGCTGGGGATTCTTCCCTTCGGGTTCTGTGGGATGGCGTATCTCGGAAGAACCGTTCTTCAAGCCGCTGAGCGGATATGTAGACAACCTGAAGCTGCGTGCTTCGTTTGGTAGCCTGGGTAACCAGAATGTTTCTTCTTACTATACATACATGCGTCTGATTTCGGTAAACGACTTTGCCGGCTTCACGTTCGGCGAGGGCAGCTCGATGGCGAAATATGCTACACTGGGTGCGCCGGTGGCATCGGACCTGACTTGGGAAACCAGCCAGCAGTGGGATTTCGGTTTCGACCTGACCATGCTGAAGAACCGCCTGAACATTACCGTAGACGGATATGTGCGCAACACGCTGAACATGCTGACCGACGGTGTGGAACTGCCGGCTGTGTATGGAGCCAGTGTGCCGGATATGAATACAGCCGACTTGCAGACAAAGGGATACGAAGTGACAATGTCGTGGAGAGACCAGTTCGAAGTGGCCGGACGTCCGCTGGAATACAGTCTGGGATTCAACGTGAGCAACTACAAAAGCTACATTACCAAGTATGACAATAAAGACAAGACATTTGCCAAGGATTACTACGAAGGCATGCGCATCGGAGAAATCTGGGGATTTGTGACCGACGGTCTGTTTGCTACCGACGAGGAGGCACAGGCGTATGCCAAGGAGGTAGTCCTGAGTTACATGGTAGACGGACTGACCGGAGGCTGGAAGGCCGGCGACGTGAAGTTTGTCGACCTCGACGGTGACGGTATGGTGGATATAGGCAGCAACAATGTAGCCGATCCGGGCGACCGCAAGGTATTGGGTAACTCACTGCCCAGCCTGTCGTATGGTATCAATGCCAGTGTTCGCTGGTGCGGATTCGATGTATCGGTGTTCTTCCAGGGAACAGGTAACCACTACTGGTATCCTCACGGACACATGATGTCGTTCTGGGGTCCGTTCTCTTATCCTTACCAGACCTTCCTGCAGAAGGATTTCATGGACAAGGTGTGGGCCGAAGACAATACGGATGCTTACTTCCCGCGTCCGATGGCATACTCGTCGACTTCCGGTCCGCTGAGCAAGGTGAACGACCGCTATTTGCAGAACATCCGCTACATGCGTCTGAAGAACCTGACCGTAGGATATACCATTCCGGTGAACCTGACAAAGAAAATCGGTATCGAGCAGGCACGTTTCTACTTCTCGGGCGAGAACCTCTGCTACTGGTCGCCGCTGAAGAAGATTACCAAATATGTGGATCCGGAAGGAGCCATCAGCCGCAGCAACGATACGTACAACGAAAGTTTCTATCCGTGGCAGAAGACGCTGCTGTTTGGTGTAGACATCACTTTCTAAACGAAAATTCATTGAATAAAACAACCAAGAACAGATTCGTATGAAAAAATATATATTTACAGCACTGGTACTGACAATGGGGTTGACTTCGTGTGACGGTTTGCTCGACCTGAGTCCTAAAAGCCAGATATCGCAGAGCGACTATTTCAAGACAGAGAGCGACTTGCAGCTTTTCAGTAACTCGTTTTACAACAACTTGCTGGACAAGAGCCCTTTCGATGACCAGAGTGACCTGTACGTGCAGCAGAATCTTTCCGACGAGATGCTGGGCGGAAACAACCGTACCGTGCCTGCTTCGGGCGGGGGGTGGACATGGACCGACCTGCGCAAGATGAATACCCTGCTGGCGTATGTGAATCAGTGCAGCGACGAGAATGCGGTGGTGAAATATACGGCACTGACCCGCTTCTTCCGTGCGTTCTTCTATTTCGAGAAAGTCAAACGCTTCGGCGATGTGCCCTGGTACGACGTGGAACTGGGTTCTGCCGACGAGGCACTGTACAAGCCGCGTGACTCGCGTGAGCTGGTGATGACCAAGATGATAGAGGATATCGACTATGCCATCGATAATCTTCCTACACGCGAGGAAGAGTCGAGCAGTCCGTTTCGTGTGAACCGCTGGGCGGCACTGGCGCTGAAGGCACAGTTCTGTCTGTACGAAGGTACGTACCGTAAGTATCACGACCTGAAGCTGGAGGGCAACGATTATACGTATTACCTGGATCTGGCTGCCAAAGCTGCCGGTGAGATTATCAATGATGGTCCGTACAAGCTGTACTCTACCGGACATCCGGAATCGGACTACCTGAATCTCTTCGCTGCCGAGGATGCGAATCCGGATGAATATATCCTGGCTATCAAGTTCGACTACAGTCTGGCTATCCATCATAATGCCAATGGACATACGCTGGTTCCTACTCAGGGGCGTCCGGGACTGACACGCAAGATGGTGAATATGTATCTGATGAAGGACGGAAGCCGCTTTACCGACCAGCCGGGATGGCAGGAAATGAGCTTCCTGGAGGAAACAAAGGACCGCGACCCGCGTCTGGCTCAGAGCATCCGTACACCGGGATATACCCGTATCGGGGAAACAACGGTGCTTCCTCCCGACCTCTCGGTTACTGTGACTGGCTACCAGCCGATCAAGTTCGTGCAGGAACCGACTGCTTCTGGCGGACAGGTAGACCGCAACGACCGCAATACGAACGACTTGCCTGTGTACCGCTATGCTGAAGTGCTGCTGAACTATGCCGAGGCGAAGGCGGAACTGGGTACGCTGACTCAGGAGGATCTGGATATCTCTGTGAACCTGCTGCGTGACCGTGTAGGTATGAACGACGCGCACCTAAACATGGCTGCTGCCAATGCCAATCCGGACCGTTATCTGTCGGCCAAGGAAACGGGTTATCCCAACGTATCGGGAAGCAACAAGGGTGTGATTCTGGAAATCCGCCGTGAGCGTGCCGTTGAATTGAATCAGGAAGGTTTCCGCTTCGACGACCTGGTGCGCTGGAAAGCCGGAGCCTGCATCGATCAGGATATCTACGGTATGTATTTCGCCGGTGCGGGTGAATACGACCTGAGCGGCGACGGTAATCCGGATGTGATCTTATATAATAAAGGTACTGCGAAACCGGAAGCCGGCAGCGGGGTGCTGGTGTACGAAATCGGCAAGGATATTCTGCTGACAGGAAGCAACAGCGGGTATGTGTACTCTCACAAGAATATCGTGCGCAACGGTTTCAATGAGGAGCGTGACTATCTGTACCCGATTCCTATCAACGAACGTTCGCTGAACCCGAATCTGACACAGAATCCGGGATGGAGCGACGGACTGGGTTTCTAAACTTCAGCTTCTGCTTTGAAACAAAACAGCTAATCTCTCTTGAAATATCAGCAGGTTTTCTGGAGGTGAAATAATATAATGTATCTCTTGAAATATCAGCAGGTTTTTCGGAGAATGGAATAAATAATGTATCTCTTGAAATATCAGCTGGTTTTTCGGAGAAATGAAATAATATAATCTATCTCTTGAAACATCAGTTGGTTTTCGGAGAATGGAATAAATAATTTATCTCTTGAAATGCCAGCAGGTTTTTCGGGGGTGAAACAGGGATTTTCTGGAAAGATCCTTCAACTTCAAAACAAACAAATTAACTCTGTAAAAAATATGAAACTGATCAATTATATCATGGCTTCGGTGCTGTTTCTCTCGGCAACGCTTCTGGGCAGTTGCAGCGAAGAGGAGAATACGCTTTCGAAAGCTGTACTGGCAAGTGCCAGTGCCCTGGACTTTGAGGCTGAAGGGGCACAGCCGAAAACGATTACCGTGTATGCGGATGCCGACTGGGTGATGGAGGACTTGCCTGAATGGATTACGGTGACTCCTGCCACAGGAAACGGTACGACGGATGTGACGGTATCGGTAACTGACAACATGCGCGACGGGGCGGAGGATAATCCGCGCAAGGCGACAATCGTGTTCAAGGGTTGTACACTGGCAAGCCGTGCGGAGGTAGTGGTTTCGCAGGATGGCGACAAGTACCGCGACTGTCAGGAGTATACAGTGGACGAGCTGCCGGCACTGGAAGATGAAACAGTGGTTTCGGTTCCGGAAGCACTGGTTACGGCGGTGACGACTTCGGGCTGCATCGTAACCGACGCACAGTACGCTGTAAACATGTTCCTGCAAACTGCAACTGCCGTGAACGTGGGCGACAAGGTGGCGGTGAAAGGTTCGAAAGGAACGGATGCACACGCCTTGCCTTACGTGGTATGCGACGAGGTACGTGTGGTATCGGAAGGCAATAATATCGATTATCCGGAAGCTCACGACGTGACTGCCGAAGTGGACAGTTACACATCGGATAGCCGTGAATGGATTTCGGCAAGCGGTGTGCTGAGCGGTAACAATGTGACGATAGACGGTGCGGTGAACTCGGTGTCTATCATCGACGCGCCCGAAAGCTTGAATCTGGCAGCCCTGAACGGTCACAAGGTGACGGTGTACGGCTACTTCGACGGAGTGGCTGCTCCTGCACTGCGCATACAGGCTGCACGCATCGAAGACAAGGGTGTGGTAGAGGTGATCTATTTCTCGGAAGACTTTGAGTGGCTGTTGCCCTGGGCAGAGAACAGCGGTGCCGGACAGACAGTGGAAAACGACGGATCGGGTACTGCTCCGCAGATTTACAGTGCGAAGAACGACGAGGGACAGACGGCTGCCGAAGCGTTGCTGGCTCACGGATACGGACTGGAAGAAAGTCGCGGTGCTTCTATCTACCTGCAGAAATGTTACCTGAAGTTCGGTAAGACAGACTATCAGGCAGGACTGACACTGCCGGCTGTAGACGGCATACCGTCAGGCGAGAAGGTGATGCTTTCGTTCGACTGGGCGCCGATGGTGGGCGGTACGAGAAAGTTCGACCCGGTACAGCTGATCATTACCGTGACCAACGGCAGCGAGACAGTCGAACTGGATCCGATAGGACATAACTTTGTGAATGAGGTAGACAAACTGGAATGGCTGCATGCCGATGTGGTGCTGGAGGGTGTTTCCATCACGAAAGA
>UMDI01047248.1_pt1 | contig 16915 bp, 8 predicted proteins | sample 1964451 | NCBI WGS metagenome assembly UMDI01 (sample SAMEA4835990, study PRJEB28245) | human gut metagenome | biome: gut microbiome; material: fecal sample | place: Denmark | collected 2008 | reverse complement strand
ACTGCAAAGCTGAATGCAGTAGCACTGCAAAAAGCATGCACTTGCTTTGCAGTGGCAATGCATTATCCCATCGCCTTATTCGGGCTTTCGATAATCCTCGCTTCTTCGCTGTGCCCATCAGTAGGCAGCCTCAGCAACGGGAGATTGATGACACAAATTATACTTCACTGGGCGGAACACCAAACTGCCGCTTGAAGCTGCGCGAGAAGTTGGCCAGCGAAGAAGCTCCCACCTTGTAACACACTTCGCTCACAGTGTATTTGCCCGTCTGCAGCAGTTGCATAGCCGTGTTCATGCGATAAGTGATAAGAAAGTTCTGCGGTGTTTGTCCCGTCAACGACTTGACTCGGGCATACAAGCTGCTGTAGCTCATCAGCATTTCCTTTGCCAGCGAGGTAATGCCGAATGCCTCGTCATCCAAGTGCTTGTCCAGCAACGTGTGCAAATTCTCCAAAAACTGACGGTCTTGTTCATTAAGTATCGCTTCTCGCGCCTCTCCCCTCGGTAGGCTTTCCGAGGTGAGGTTTTGCACAATCCATTGCATCCGTTTACGGTTTTCCAACAGATTGTTTATGACGGCTTTCAGATAGAAGGGGTCGAAGGGCTTGCCCACGTAGGCATCAGCACCACAATCCAGTCCTTTGATACTGCTGTCCATATCGTTCTTTGCCGTTAGCAGAATAATGGGAATACGCCCCCAATCGGCACTTGTCTTGATAGTCTTGCACAACTCGTAGCCGTCTTTCCGAGGCATGACCACATCACTCACAATCAGTTCAGGCAACTCCATCTCTAATCTGTCTATGGCTTCCTCTCCATTTTCCACGACAACGATATTGTAATCTGGCGACAACAGCACTTGCAGGTATTCGCGCACCTCCTGATCGTCTTCTACAATGAACAACGTGTTCTCCTTAGAGACTACTTTTTCTACGGCATTCGTCTCGACTGCCGGTATGGGTATCTTGTACTCATTGTCTTGTGCCCGTTCCTCGGGACTATATGCTGTCAGCGATTGTGGGATACTAAGAGTGAAGCAAGCCCCCTGAGGGTGCTTGGAAGTGTAGTCTATGTTTCCCTTATGCAGGTGTGCCAAATATTGCGCATAATTCAGACCGATGCCCTTACCATTCACATTGGGGTATTTCTTATCAGCTCCCAACCGTTCAAAGCGATCAAACAGTTGTTTCTGTTTTTCGGGCAAAATACCTTGTCCCGTATCGGCCACGCATATTTGTACGTTTTTCCCGTCGCTTTCCACAGTAATGTCGATACTCCCCCCTTCAGGTGTGTACTTAATGGCGTTACTGAGCAAGTTATAAAATATCTTTTCCACCTTCTCCGTATCAAAACAAGCCACCGTATCCTGCTTCTGTTCAGCGTGCATGTTTATCGTCAGCCCTTTTTCGTGGGCAATAAACCGGAAGTTCGCTATCTGTGCCTGAACGAAAGCTACCGGGTCTACCACGGCAACCCGGAGTTGCTTCTCGTCCCTCTCACCTTCCTTGGGGTCAAGCAACTGCTTCACAAGCCGCAACAAGCGGTCGGCATTGCGCAACATGATATCCACCAAGCCACGCTCATGTTCATTCAGATTGTTTTCTTTCGCCAGTTCTTTCAACGGGGCATATACCATGGCTAGCGGTGTACGTACTTCGTGCGAAATGTTGGTCACAAAGTCTATGTGTGCCTGATTTATCTCCTTTTGGTACTTGACCAATGCCAGTCTCTCCTCTTGTGTCCGCCAACGTATAATTAGCCGGATGACCAGTAGCACCAGCCCGATACCGACCAGCCAGTATAACACAATAACCAAGGGCGTAGCCCATGGTGCAGGGTGAACAACCACCTCCTTGGTCAGTTCGTTCTTGCACCACTCTCCGCTCAGTATGCGAGCTTTCACCTTGAACGTATATTTTCCGGTAGGCAGGTTGGAATAGGCCACCCGCTTGTTGGAACCAGCGTCAATCCAGTTCTTGTCGAAGCCCTCTAGCATATAGGCATAGTTCAGCAGAGAACCCGCCTCTAACTTTAATGCCGAATAGTAGAACGTAACTGTATTCTCCCGATAAGACAACGATAGTTTTTCCTCGCTCTTATTATGTATTCCCCCGTTCACCAATATCATGTCCAGATTCAGCGGGATATCCGGTTCTTTCTCGATGGGTACATCCGGATAAATGACTGTAATGCCACCCGAGCCTCCGAAAAACAAGGTACCGTCTGGTGCCACTGCCGCACAATTCAGCGCATACAGCTTCCCCTTGCAGAAGTAGTTATCATATAAATAAGAAAATGTTTTTTCCTGCACATCATACTTTCCTATATGCGTAGACGAACTAAACCAGATGTTCCCTTCCTTGTCTTCGATTACTGCCTTCAAGCTGTTGTCTATCAGTCCCGACGATAAATCAAACCGCTCCAGCCATTGTGTGCGTGGGTCGTAATGCACCAGCCCGGTATTGTAAGTCCCTATCCAGTACGTATTGTTCCTATCGATAATAAGTGAATTCGGGTTGGGCAAATAAAGAGAATCCAACGGGATGAACTGTTGGTCTTCACCAAATTTATAGATACCGTTGGCCACCGTATAGAGAATCATTGTACCCGATGGGCGCAATGTCTGCAACTGCGAAAACGAAATGCTGCCCGGTGCATACCGGTAAGTGAACTTCCCGTCGGCCGCCAGCGTGGCAAATCTATCAGCCAGCGTAACCCAAATACGTCCTTCCTTGTCTTCACTGATGGAAAACACATTGGCCGGGAAGGTATAATGGTTCTCTTCCCGTACGATTTTCCCCTCCCGGATAGCATACTGCCGCACCTCCGAACGGTTCCGGATGACCCACAACCTATTCTTCGAGTCAATAAAAATATGCCCGTAAAGGCCACCATCTGCCAAGTGGAAAGCTATCTTATCACCACCTATATCATAACTGGCAATATCGTGCGAGGAGCGCATCCACAAATAGCCCTCATAGTCGAACAAAAGATTTTTCACGAAGGGGTCTTCCAAGCGTTCGAAGATGGACGACAAATTGTTAAAGGCTGCCTTTTCGGGATAATAGTGAAAGTCGTTCTCTTGATCAGACAGCCATATTCCGTTGTTTGTATCGATGAAACAGACATATCTATCCCCCTTCAACTGTTGCTGCACATGGATACGTGTCAACACCCGTCGAGCCACATCGTAACGGTACATTCCCTCACCCGAAATACCTATCAACAGGAAGTTTTGCCGATAAGGAAGCACGAAGTGTATTTTTTTGTTCTGTGTAGCCTCCATAAAGTCAGTAGGTAAAAGCAGTTCTTCCCACGTCTTTGCGTCATAACACAATAATCCTTTACTTGTAGTCACCCACATGTGGTGGCTGGCGTCTTCCACAATACTTTCTATATAGGTATCCTTAGAGCCATTCAGCGTCCGCAACAAGTTCAAGTCTCTGTCCAATATATAAATATCTGTGGCATGGTGCCTAGCGTTGGCCGTCCACACTTGCTTTTGACTGGAAATGGTAATAGCACCGACTATGCTCATGCCTGGTTGTAGATAATATTTTTCCTCTTTCAGCGTCTGCTTGTTCACCTTGGCCACCCCCTTACGATCAGTAATAATGAGCCACTCGTTATCCAGATCCAGCACACGCCCTATGGGATTGAAGCCTACCTGTTGCGGATGTCTGAATATACCATCCTCCCACACGCACAATCCGCATTCATTTGACATCCACAAACGGTTATTGGCATCAAACATTAAATTATCCACATAGTCGCTATTGAGCGCTGTGGACTCTTCTTGCGCATAATATACAGTATAATTCGAACCGCTGAAACGGTTCAACCCGTGATTGGTCCCTATCCAGATGTAGCCTTTGGGATCTTCGGCAAACGAAGTAATGAAGTTACTTGATATCTGTTCTACCAGCGGAAACTGGGCTGGCAGGGGTACAGACCACAACATCAGTAATAAGGCATAAATGCCTTTCCATTGCAGTTTGAGTTTTTTCATACAAGTAGTATGTCATTTAAGGTTCACGTGAAACATCAGTATTCTTTTTCTCTGTACAAAATTATATAAAACGAGCGATAATCAAAATATATCCTTGCTTTTGTCAAAAAGTACATGAGCAATAAATGGGGTTCCAACTTAGAGATTAGCGGTTAGTGATGGGTGGATACAAGTAAGAAAGGCTTATTAGGAATATATAGGCAAAGACTTGTCTCAATGTTGAAATCATACGCTTTAAACAACATTAAGTAGATTTTGATAAATCAATTAAAGATTTTGATAACATCATACAAACGATTTTCACCACATTTGGGGCGATAAAAGACCAAATGTTATGCGAATAAGTAAATCTGGTATTATGAAGTTGAAGACGGTTTCCTTGCTATGTGTAGGAAGCGTTTTGCTGTGCGGCATTTTAGCTTGCTCCAACCAGGCCAAGCAGAGCACAGAGGAAAACAATGATGAACAACAATTGTTCATTGGTGATAACATTGCCGTAGCTCAGACCCAATACGGCAAAGTGAAGGGCTTTATATTAAAGGGTATCTACAATTTCCGTGGAGTGCCTTACGGGGCAAGCACGGCGGGTGAAAACCGCTTCATGCCTCCTCGAGAACCCGAACCGTGGGAAGGCATTCGACCTGCTGTATTCTGGGGTGACACAGCCCCACAAAAGACCAAGGGGAAGTATCGCAACAGTTACAGCACGCTTGTAGACCATTGGAACTATTATGATGTAAGCGAAGACTGCCTTATGTTAAATATTTGGACGCCCGGACTGACGGATAACAAGAAGCGTCCCGTGCTGGTGTGGCTACATGGAGGCGGCTTTACCAACGGTAATGGTATTGAACAAGATGGTTATAATGGCGAAAATATCAGCCGTTATGGTGACATCGTGTTCGTATCCATCAATCATCGTTTGGGGCCTATCGGGTTTTCCGATCTTTCGGTGGCCGGTAAGGGATTCGAAGCATCGGGCAATGTGGGCATTCTCGACCTGGTCGCCGGCTTGAAATGGGTACACAACAATATCGGGCAATTTGGCGGAGACCCCGACAATGTCACTATCATTGGCCAATCGGGCGGTGGTTCCAAAGTGTGTACTCTGGTGGCCATGCCCGAAACGCAAGGGCTTATCCACAAGGCCATAGCTTTGAGCGGAAACTCTACTGATGCCATTGACAAGAATTACAGTGCAGCCGTAGGCAAAGTAATCTTGCAGGAAGCCGGCTTGAAGCCTTCCGAAGCAAATAAATTACAGCAGATGCCGTGGCTCGACTATATTGAGTTAGCAAACCGTGCTATGGCCAAGTATAACGAACAAGCTGGCATTACCGGTCGCCGCAGCAACTTCGGTCCTATCGCCGACGGTACACATATTCCTATGGGCGGATTTTTTACCAATCCCTCAGCCCCCTCGGCCAACATCCCAATGATTTTCTGCACTACCAATTGCGAATTTTCCCTGAGTCGTGACAACTCCACTTTGGAGCAGATAGACAAGAAACAATTAGTTGAAATGATAAACCAGATGAAAGGTGGGAACGGTGACAAGATAGTCGACGCTTATGCCAAAGCCTTCCCAGACAAAAAGCCTATCGAGTTGCTTGGTTTAATATTGAGTTCACGTGAAAATGTCATTGCTACAGCCAACCAGAAGCTGACACAAAAGGCCCCGGTCTATTTGGCATGGTTCGGTTGGAATCCTCCCTTGTTCGACGGCCGCATGCGCGCCTTCCATTGTCTGGACATCTGCTTCTGGCTGAAGAACACCGACTTAATGATTACCCATACAGGCGGTGGTAAGCGTCCGCGCGACCTTTCTATGAAAATGACCGATGCTTTGTTGAACTTCATGCGCATCGGCAATCCCAATTGTGCAGGCCTGCCCGAATGGCCACAGTACACAGCTGAGAAGGGTGCCACGATGATGCTCAACGATGTCTGTGAGGTGGTTTACGATCCCGATAGGGAAGCACGTGAATCCTTAAAATAAAGCTCTTCATTTTTTATTTAAAGATTGTTGCACTATACAACGTGAGAGATATGTTGAAAAGTAGTTTTGTGTGAACCCTAAAACACGAAAGAGAATGTATTATCCTTAATATTAACCTTATAATTAAAATGTGAGAAATGCATATGAAAAAAAGTGTAATTTTATGTTTTTGCAACGTAGTTTTGTCACTCGCACTAACACTTGCTTGTATACAAGCAGTTCCGGTACAAGCATCTCCTCTGCAGTCAAAGACGATTACGGGAGTAATAACATCGGGTACGGACGGTTTTCCCTTGATTGGAGTAAGTGTCCAAGTACAAGAAAATTCTACCGGTAGTATCACTGACCTTGATGGTCGATACTCAGTGCAAGCCAGCGAAGGGCAGACCTTGGTCTTCTCTTACATTGGCTTTAAGTCGCAAACCATCAAGATAGGCACATCTTCTATCATTAATGTGGTACTGATAGAAGACAATGAAATGTTGGACGAAGTCGTGGTTGTGGGCTATGGTGTCCAAAAGAAAAAATTAGTGACAGGTGCCACCGTCCAGGTAAAAGGCGACAAAATCGCCGAGCTGAACACCACCAATCCTTTGCAGGCCATGCAGGGACAGACACCTGGTGTAAACATCACTTCTATTTCCGGCCAACCGGGTGAAAGCCTCAAGGTTAGCATCCGTGGTTTGGGTACCATAGGTAATGCTGAACCATTGTATCTGATTGATGGCGTTCGCGGTGACATCTCCAACCTGAACCCTGCCGACATCGAAAGTATCGACATCTTGAAGGATGCCGCTTCCGCTGCCATCTACGGTGCGCAGGCAGCCAACGGTGTAGTGTTGGTGACGACCAAGAACGGTAAGGAAGGTAAGGCTGTAGTGTCATTCGACGGTTACTTCGGTGTACAGAACGTGGCAAAAGAAGTGAACTTATTGAATACCGAACAGTACATGATGATTATGGACGAGTCGCACCGCAACTCTACCGGTTCTGGATATAATTGGAGCGGCTATAAGTCTATTTATGATGCAAACGGTAATCTCTATGATGTAGATTGGCTGGACAAAATGTTTGAAGACAATGCTCAAATGCAGAGTTATACCCTTGGTATTACGGGTGGTTCAACGGTTTCCCAATATGCCATTTCGTTGGGTTACATGTCACAGGAAGGTATTGTTGGCGGTAAGGACGTGTCTAACTTCTCCCGTTACAACTTCCGCATCAACTCTGAGCACAAGTTATTCAAAAATCTACTGAAGGTGGGAGAACAAGTTAGCTTCGTTTACCGTGATAAGACTGGTGTCGGCGTAGGCGGCCAATACGATAACTCGTTGCGTGGCGCTTACGAAATTGCTCCATTTGTTCCCATTTACAGCGATAACAACATTTACGACATGCCCTACAATGATACCTCCAATTCCGATTGGAATCAGGAAAGCGGTAACCCTTATGGTTTAATGATGATGCGCCATAATCAAAACAAAAACGTCTTCTTCTCCGGCAACGCTTATGCCGAATTGCAGCCCATCAAGAACCTAAAAATTCGTACTGTATTCGGTGCTAACTACAGTACCAATGAATACCGCAACTTCAACCCGATATACCAATTCGGTTCTACAAGCCGTAATACTAATACCAGTGTTACCCAAAATATGCAGCATGTATTGGAACTTACATGGACCAATACGGCTACTTATGACTGGAAAGTTAATGACCATGCCTTCAATGCCTTGATCGGTATGGAGTCCTACCAATACAATGGCACTTACTTAAGTGGTAGCAATTCTTCCTTGAAAGAAGGATTCGACGATTGGGAACATGCTTACATCAGCAATGGTACAGCTTCTTCTACTGCCAGTGGTTTAGGTGTCAGCGGTTATCCATTGGATGAAAACCGTACGGTCTCTTACTTCGTCCGCTTTGGTTGGAACTGGAAAGAGACCTACATGCTGAACGCTACGGTACGTGCCGACGGTTCTTCCAAGTTTGCCCGTGGCCATCGTTACGGTTATTTCCCATCCATCTCCGCAGGCTGGATCATGACCAACGAGAAATTCATGGAAAGTACCCGTAGCTGGCTCGACTACTTTAAGCTACGTGTCAGCTGGGGACAAGTAGGTAACCAAAACATTGACAACTACCAATACTTAGCACCTATCACGTCGCAATATATATATTACTATTTCGGTAACTCGCATCAAAATTCGTCTACCGAAGCTGCGGCATTAGGTAACAACTGGGGCGCTTATCCCAGCCGTTTGGCCAATGAAAAGTTGACATGGGAAACTTCTGAACAGACCAATATCGGCTTCGACGCTCGCTTCTTCGACAGCCGTTTTGGTGTGAACTTTGATTTCTATATGAAGACAACAAAGGATTGGTTACTCACAGCTCCTATTCTGAATACGGCTGGTACAGGCGCACCTTACATCAATGGTGGCGATGTAAAGAACACCGGTGTGGAACTGGCTTTGACTTGGGATGACACGTTAGGTAAGGACTTTAAATATAACATCTCACTGAACGGTTCCTACAACAAGAATGAGGTAGGTAACATTCCTACCAGCGATGGTATCATCCATGGTGCAGGCGATGAGTTGTACAACAATGCCAGCGAATTCTACCGTGCAGAAAATGGCCAACCTATCGGTTATTTCTGGGGCTATAAAACTGCCGGTATCTTTCAAGATACACAGGAAATAGATGAATGGCGTGCCGCAGGCAACGGTATCCTGCAGTCTAATGTACAGCCGGGCGATGTGCGCTTTATGGACCGAAACCATGACGGTCAAATCAACGACAAAGATAAGGTGAACTTAGGCAACGGTACTCCTGATTTCACGTTGGGTTTGAACTTGGGCTTCGTTTACAAAGGCTTCGATTTCTCCATCGTGGCAAACGGCGCCTTTGGCCAGCAGATTGTGCAGTCTTACCGTAACCACACCCGTCCTACACCAAACTACACCACAGCTATCCTTGACCGGTGGCACGGTGAAGGCACCAGTAACCGGATTCCGCGCGTTACAGATAGCAACATCAACTATCAGTTCTCTGACTTATTTATACAAAATGGTGACTACCTGCGCCTAAGTACCCTTACGTTGGGTTATGATTTCGCCAAATTATTCAAGGGCAAAGCAGTCAGCCAAGCTCGCCTATACTTTCAGGTACAAAACCTATTCACCATTACCGGGTACGACGGTATGGATCCAGAAATCGGTTTTGGTTCTTCCAACAATTCTTGGGTATCGGGCCTAGATTATGGTTATTATCCGCGCCCCCGTACTGTTCTTGTAGGTGTAAATCTTAAATTCTAATTTATAAAAATACGTATGAATATGAAAAATATTAGGTCTAACATAATTGCAGCAGGCATTTTATGCCTAAGTTTGGGAATGACTTCTTGCACTAAGGGCTTCTTGGATGTGGAATCAAAGACCGAATCTACGACAGGAAATTTTTATAAAACAGAGCAAGATGCCTATCGTGCCTTGTTGGGCTGCTACGATGGTTATAGACGTGCAACATGTGGTAGCGCTGTCAATTTCTTGGTTAGCGCCGAAGTAATGGGGTATGAATGTTTCGGCGGTTCCGGTGCTTCCGATGGTAACGGTATGCGTGTGACCGATCGCTTTGACCTCTCAGAAATGCCTTCTTCTACAGGTTCCAGTTGGTCTGGTTATTATGCAGGCATTTATCGTTGCAACGAATTAATCACACGCGAAAATAGCATTCAATGGAACGAAACGGGTAGCATGCATACTCAGTATATGGCCGAGTGCCATGCCATCCGTGCCTTCTTATATTTCGATGTGGTACGTCAGTTTGGTAACATTCCTTTGCTTACCAAACCTACTGATGAAAATATACCGCAGGCAGATCCCGCTGACGTGTATAAGCTGATTTTCGATGACCTGAAGTTTGCCATCGAAAATATTCCGGCAAACGCTTATCCCAAAGCTGAATCGGAAACAAACGATGGCAAGATTACCAAATATGCTTGCGAGGCCATCTTGGCACGTGCTTATTTGTACTACACCGGTTATTATGGTCAAGAGCCTGAAGGCGTGACCAAGGCTGATGCGTTAGCCGCTGTGGAAGACATTATTTCTTCAGGTCAATACGCTTTGATACCCGAATACCGGCGTTTGTGGCCTGCCGCTTGTGCCCAAAAAGCAGAAGTAGGTGATATGACTACCCTATATGGCGATTATGCCGGTGATGGTAATAACGAGACAGTATTAACCGTAAAATGTACAGCCAGTGTTAACTGGTCTGGTTTGGACGGTAACCGTTGGCAAGTAAACATTGCTTTGCGTACCTCAACAGGTGTGGCTCCTTATGCACAAGGTTGGGGATATGCTACAGTAAATCCTAAATTCGTTGAGGAATATGAGGATGGCGATACTCGGCGTACAGCTTCTGTGATTGATATAAAAGGCGAGGGATTGGAAGACAATCAGTTGGTTCAAACTTGTATTGTCCAATCGCAGGAATACACCGGTTACTATATCAAGAAGTATGCTCCATTGGCCTTTGCCGATGGTACACATGCTGGTATGGAAAACGGTACGGGTAACTTGATGATTTCAAACCACCAGGATTATGTTCAAGTTCGCTATGCCGACGTGTTACTAATGGCAGCTGAGTTGGGTAGCCCTAATGCGCAACAGTATTTCAACATGGTTCGCGAACGTGCCTTTAAGGATAAAGATGGCAACACCTCTCCGTTATACACCGAAAAACAAGCTACGAAAGAAAACATAATGCGCGAACGTCAGTTTGAATTTGCTTTCGAAGGCATTAACTATTACGACTTGCTACGCCAAGGCATAGACTATGCGGCTGCCCAATTAGCCAAACAAAACGGCGTTGAAGTGATGACAGCCGGTGCTCCTGCTACCATCTCGTTCAATCCTCAGAACTTTATAAACAAGGCAGGTTTGATGATGGTCAACACGAACCAGATTCTATTATCTGACGGTGTTTTGAAACAAAATCCTGGTTGGTGATAAGAGCCATATGCTTATAATATGAAATTTAATGAGAGTGTAAAAAAACAGGAATGCCGTTTGCGACTGGTTGTCATTTTGACACCTTCATCAAGACTATCCGTTTCTGTACATTTTTAAAGTGAGAAAACAAAATTTACTACATATTAAGGTTTACAAACTCAATTTATGTAATCATGAAAATGAAATCTTTATTTGTTGTGTTGTGCCTCACGATGGCTTATTTATCGGTCGGAGCGCAGAAAATTTACAAATTTCAGAACACGAAACTATCGGACGAAAAGCGTATTGACGCCTTGCTGGAAGAACTTATGCTGGAGGAAAAAATTGCTTTACTCGGCAGCGACCTAGCGGTGCCCCGTTTGGGCATACTTTCTTGCCGCCACCACGAGGGCCTACATGGATTGGCCTTGGGTGGTCCTGCTGCTTGGGGAGGACGTAAGAAAGGTGAAGATGGAAAAATAATTCCTACTGATAGACCTACGACTATTTTCCCACAATCATATGGGCTGGGCGCTACGTGGGATGTGGACTTAGTGAAAAAAGTAGGTGAGCAGGCTTCCCTTGAAGCGCGCTACTACATGCAACGTCCTGAAGACAAGCGTACAGCCTTGGTAATGCGTGCTCCGAATGCCGACTTGGCACGCGATCCGCGCTGGGGACGCACGGAAGAAAGCTACGGAGAGGATGCCTTCCTTACTGCCAGACTGACAGTAGCCAACATCAAAGGCTTGCAAGGTGATAACCCACGCTATTGGCGTACTGCCGCCCTGATGAAACATTTCCTGGCCAACAGTAACGAAGATCGCAGAGACAGCACATCAAGCAACTTCGATATGCGCCTATTCTACGAATATTATGCTTATCCCTTCTACAAAGGCATTACCGAAGGCGAAAGCCATGCTTTTATGGCTGCCTATAACGGATGGAACGGCCCGGCCATGTGCGTACATCCTTGCTTGAAAGAAATTACTCGCGACAAATGGGGCAACAACGGCATTATCTGCACGGATGGCGGAGCACTGAAGCTGCTAGTCAATGCCCACCATGCCTATCCCACTATGGCCGAAGGAGCGGCTGCGGTGGTAAAGGCTACTACAGGACAATTCTTGGATGTTTATAAGCCCTATATTGAGGAAGCTTTAGAAAAGGGTTTACTGACTGAGAAAGACATTGACAAAGCTATTCGTGGCAACCTATACGTAGCCTTAAGGCTAGGATTGCTGGACGGAAAAGATTCTGCAGACCCTTATAAGAACATCGGTACCATCCCCAACGAAGTGCCTCCTTATGAACGTGAGGAAGCCAAACAATTAGCACGCGAGGTGACGGCCAAGTCGGTGGTGCTGCTGAAGAATAGTAAGAATCTTCTGCCCCTCAATGCCTCCAAGCTGAAGAAGATAGCCGTAATAGGCCCTTATGCCGATAAGATTGTGCAAGACTGGTATAGCGGCACACCGGCATATGAGATTACTATCTTAGAGGGCATTCGCAACGCCGTGAAAGATGGACAAACAGAAGTGATTTATGCTACCAACAATGTAATAGATGAAGCCGTAAATGCGGCCCGGGAGGCTGATGTAGCTGTGGTATGCGTAGGAAACCATCCGTATGGCACACGTCCTGACTGGTTCTTCTGCCCCGTGCCGAGCGACGGACGAGAAGCTGTGGATAGAAAGTCGCTGATGCTGCCCGATGAAGACTTGCTGAAGCAGGTGTACAAGGCCAATCCCAACACTATCTTGGTACTAGTTAGCAGCTTCCCATACACCATCAACTGGAGTCAAGAAAATCTGCCAGCCATTTTGCACATTACGCATTGCAGTCAAGAACAAGGCAACGGTTTGGCCGATGTCTTGTTTGGTAAGGTCAACCCCTCTGGACATACCACTCAAACATGGGTGAAGGACATTACCGACCTACCCGACATGATGGATTATGACATTCGTAACGGACGTACCTACATGTACTACAAGGATGATGTACTTTATCCTTTCGGCTATGGCTTGAGTTATACTACATTCGACTACCAGCAAATCAAGTCTGTCAAGCAGGACAAGGATAAGGTTACCGTAACCGTGTTGGTAAAGAATTCTGGTAGCCGCGACGGTGAGGAAGTGGTGCAGCTGTATGCCAGCTATCCGGAATCAAAGGTAGAACGCCCGATGAAGCAACTGAGGGCATTCAGTAAGGTGCCTATCGCAGCCGGTGATACAAAGGAAGTGGTGCTTGATATTCCCAAGGAGGATTTCGCTTATTGGGATGAAATTCAAGATAAGTTCGTTGTGGAGCCCGGTAAGGTAAAACTACTTATCGGTGCCTCTTCAGCAGATATCCGTCTGGAAGGTGAAGTTACTTTATAGAACAGTTATTAGAGTTGAGTAAAAAGATTGTGATAGACAATGCAGAATCCGCACGCAGTCTGTCCTTTGCATAACTGTGTGTGGATTCTTTTCTATGCCTGCCTTTGAATATACAGACAACCTGAATGAAGAAACAGACAAGTATCAAGTGAACCATTGACAAAAACAACGAAGCTGGTGAAAAGCAGCTTTGCCGACAAATGTTCATCTTTGTAATAAAAAAATTCATTGCGTATGAAAACAGTTAAGTTGAAAATCAGGAAAGGCATCTCCCTGCTTTACGCGGGTATTTTCGTGTATACCTTTTCCGCTTGCTCTGCCGGAAGGACGGAGCAACAACCGAATAGTGTTTCGCAAGACGAACAACAGTTATATATAGGAGATTCCATTGCCGTAGCACAGACTCAGTATGGCAAAGTGCGCGGCTATCTATTAAGAGATATATACACCTTCTGTGGCATACCGTATGGGGCAAGCACGGCGGGCGAAAACCGTTTCATGCCTCCCCGCGAACCCGAGCCTTGGGAGGGCATCCGTCCAGCGGTCTTTTGGGGCGATACGGCTCCGCAGATTACGACAGGCAAGTACCGCAACACATACACTACATTTACCGACCATTGGAATTACTATGGCGTCAGCGAGGACTGTCTGATGCTAAACATTTGGACGCCCGCCTTGGCCGACACGAAGAAACGCCCTGTGCTGGTATGGATTCACGGAGGCGGTTTTACAAATGGCAATAGCATTGAGCAAGACAGCTATCGGGGCGAGAATCTTAGCCGCTACGGAGACATTGTATTTGTTTCATTAAACCATCGACTGGGCCCTATCGGCTTCAGTGACTTTTCAGGGGTGGATGAGAAGAAGTTTGCCGAGTCGGGCAATGTTGGTATCCTCGATTTGGTGGCCGGCCTGAAGTGGGTACACAACAACATCGCACAATTCGGAGGTGATCCGAGCAACGTCACCATCATGGGCCAGTCGGGCGGCGGAGCTAAAGTGTGCACGCTGGTAGCCATGGCCGAGACAAAGGGGTTGTTGCACAAGGCCGTAGCCTTGAGTGGAAACATCACGGGGGCAATAGATAACAATTACAGTACCGAACTGGGTAAATACATCCTAAAAGAGGCAGGTTTACCACCTTCGCAAATAAACAAATTGCAAGAAATACCTTGGCTCGACTACATCGTCCTGGCCAACCGAGCAGCCGCTAAGTATGACAAGCAACTAGGCGGCAATGGCATGATGCGTGGTTCTTTTGGGCCTGTGGGTGATGGCTTCCACATCCCGATGGATACATTTTATACCGATCCGGAAGCTCCCTCGGCCCATGTCCCCATGCTATTCAGCACCACTACATGCGAGTTCTCCATAAGCCGCGACAATGCTACCCTCGAAAAAATGAATAGAACGCAACTGGTGGAAATGGTGGACAAAATGAAAGGTAAAAACGGTGAGAATATTGTATTGGCTTATGAAAAAGCATTTCCCGACAAGAAACCTATTGAATTGCTCGGCTTGATAATGAGCTCCCGTGAGAAAGTGATTGAAGCCATCAATGCCAAGGCACAACAAAGCGCACCGGTCTATTTAGCATGGTTCGGCTGGGAGCCACCCTTATTCGACGGGCGCATGCGTTCCTTCCATTGTCTGGACATCAGTTTCTGGCTGAAGAATACCGATGTTATGCTTACCCATACGGGGGGAGGCAAGCGTCCGCGCGACCTCTCCACGAAGATGACCGACGCTTTACTGAGCTTCATGCGTACGGGTAGCCCCAATTGCACAAGCCTGCCTGAATGGCCGCAATATACACCGGACAAGGGAGCCACGATGATGTTGAACGACCAGTGCGAAGTAGTCTACGACCCTGACCGCGAAGCACGCAAAGTGTTAACAGAGTAAACCAAGCATTTTTCCTATTGTCCTATTAGAGTAGGACAATAGGAAAGGCAATACATATCAGCTACCATCCGGTTGCTTCCGTACCATGAGATAGCTGTCTTATTTATAATCTTAAAATTAATTCCAATGAAGAGTAAATTCATTTTAACAGCATTTTTTGTGTTTGCAGCATAATGCCTATGGCAGCACAATGGCAACGTACGCCTACCCCTAACGACACGCTCCAATCAGTCAAAGTGCTGAGTGACGGCAGGATAGCATTGAATATCTACGCACCCCAAGCCAAGAAAGTAGACATCGAGGGTGACATTATTCCTTGGGGAAAGAAGCCAGATGTGATGAAATCGGTCTCTGGTGTATGGACGGTGACCGTACCTCCAGTAAAAGCTGGAGCCTACCGCTACCACTTTATAGTAGATGGTGTGAAAGTGTTCGATCCCAAGTCTCCCGAGGCACATGAAATCTCAGCCGTACTGAAAGTGGAGGCAAAAGATGGCGATTTTTTCTCCATGAAGGAAGATGTTGCCCATGGTGCAATAGCTCAACGTTATTATCACTCAAAGACTCTGAAGACTACCCGTCGCCTGCACGTATGGACGCCAGCGGGTTATGAGAAAAGTGTGGAAAAATTGCCGGTGCTCTACCTGATACATGGCGGAGGTGATACTGACCTTGCTTGGCCTACGGTAGGCTGCGCAGGCAACATACTCGACAATTTACTAGCCGAGAACAAAATGCAACCCATGATTGTGGTGATGCCCAACGGCTCCATTGCCACAGAAAACCTAATGGACGAAGTACCTCTATTTGCCAAAGACCTGATGAATGACATCATCCCTTACATCGAAGCCAACTACCGTGTACTGACCGACAAAGACCATCGTGCCTTAGCAGGCCTCTCCATGGGCGGCATGGAAACTTTGGAAGCAGGCTTGAATCACTACAAAGAATTCGGCTACTTATGGGTATTGAGCTCTGGATGGTTTGAGACGAACAAGAAAATGTACGCCGAACGCAGCACCTACCTCAAGACCATCGCTCAAGACTTCAACCACACAGTGCACGCCTTGCATTTCACGCAAGGTGGTCCAGAGGACATCGCTTACAACAATTGTAAAGCCATGCTGAAACTGTTTGACGCAGCAGGTATCAACTACAAGTACAGCGAAGCCCCCGGTGGACACACGTGGTACACGTGGCGCAATGACTTGTACAACTTGGCACAACAGTTATTTAAGTATTAAACATGACAATTATCATTGCAAAATACCGAATTACATCCTATTATTAACTTTAATCCCTCCCAGCAGTTCTCCATCCCAAGCTATAAAATTAAGTTTGGAAAATTATATCGTATATATACACATCACGTCACTTACTTACGCAACTACGCACTCCATTCAGATACATTATTAATAAATGAGAAAATAATTTCTAACATAAGTAACTTGAAACACTAATTCTTTCTTCTTTTTACAGAACTCCTAAAGTCTTCTGCTATGAGGTATCCTAAAAAAGAGGGAGTAACAGAAAAAAGAAAGTCCCTGAACCATTAAAATTCAGAGACTTACGATTTTAATTTTTCTATTTTAGCGGAGAGAGGGGGATTCGAACCCCCGATACCCTT
>UMDI01018628.1_pt1 | contig 17169 bp, 21 predicted proteins | sample 1964451 | NCBI WGS metagenome assembly UMDI01 (sample SAMEA4835990, study PRJEB28245) | human gut metagenome | biome: gut microbiome; material: fecal sample | place: Denmark | collected 2008 | reverse complement strand
AACAATGCGAAGCAGATTTACAGAACCGTTGATGTTGGCAGCCGTTCTGATGCAATCAAGAGAGCGATCAACTCTATTGATGACGTGAAGATCCCGGAGAGCGTACCGAGTGACATGATGCAAACGAAGTATGACTTTACCGAGGGTTGGAAGGTAGATTCCACAGCGAAGCAGATCAACATGGTTCTGGTACATCCGATGGCGGTAATCACACCTATTTCCTACGAGTTCGCTCAGCTCGACCCGCCGTCCGCAGGTTCCCAGGGTAAATATGACTACTTCGAGGAGTCTTTCGAGGATGTGTTTATCCTGCCTCATAAGATGGACGCTATTGATTTCCATGTGAACGCATAAAAGAAACTGATGACTGGCTCTGTGTGTGTGCATGGAGCCAATTTTTGAAGGGAGAAACCATATGTATAAAGTTGAGAAAAAGAACAGAGTTCTCAGAATCCCGGATGAGAAATTCGATGAGTATAAGAAGATGGGCTACATTATCCGGGATGAGAATGACAATGTGCTGTTCGAGCCGGAGAACATCAAGGCGACTGCCAAAAAGCTCAAAAAGGAGAACGATGAGCTGAAAGCCAAACTGACAGAGGCTACTCTGTATGCGGAGGATGCTGACAAAAAGATTACAGATCTTCAGAAAGAGAACGAAGAGCTGAAAGCGGCAATCCAGGCACAGGCTACAATGGGATCAGCTGCACCGGTTTCAGAGGATTCCGGAAAGAAAAAGACAACCAAGACTCCAAAGCAGTCAGAGTAGGAGGCGGTTTATGCTGAAAGCAATGAAAGGCAAAAGAGTTATCCGCATTCCGACAGATAAAAAGGAATCCTATATTGCCCTGGGGTACTCCATCACTGATATGGAAGGAAATATGATTTATGATTCAGCCGGGAAAAGTCAAAAAACTTCCAAGGGAAAAAGTACAGATCAAGCTTCGGATGTAAAAACGTCTGTGGAAGAGAAGTAGATCCGGCCATGCAAGGAGAAACATATGATTAGAAAAGATATAAAAACTCCTTGTGTAAGCTTTGAATTTTACCAAGAAGTTTATCACGGGAGCATTGCAAATGATAAAAATTTCGATAATGCAGAGCTTGAATCAGAGGCATTTGTAGATATGATTACCTTTGGGCGAATTGGAAGACTGGAAGAAATACCGGATTGTGTAAAGTTTGCCATATGTTCCGTTGCGGATGTAGTAGTGAAATATGTTGAGAGTCAGAAAAACGATGTGGTATCCGAAAGCAACGATGGTTATTCTATAACATATGCCAATGCATCAAATGATGCTGATTGCAACCACGAAATGTATACAAGAGCTAAAAGATGGCTTGCAAATACAGGATTGCTATACCGGGGGTGGTCAAAAGAATATGATGCACAACACTGATATTGTTATTTTCAACAAAACCATAGGAGCTGACAGAAGGGAAGTGTTTCTGCCAACAATTATCCATGATGTATGCTGGTACGGATCACGATCATTAGATGGAAGCGGAGCTGCGAGTGGAAAATATGCAGTAAGAATTCCATATAGGTCAGAAGTTGAAGGAAGAAAGACTTACCTTTCAGAAGCGGAATATGCCAGAACGACACTTGAAGAGAAAAAACATCTTTGGACACTCCAGAAAAACTGCTATGTAATGGCATTCAAAAAAAGCATACTCAGAGGAAGAAAAGAACTGGATCCAGTGGAAGTATTAGAAATTGGAAAGGTGATTGATGATTTTTTTGTTGTTACAGAATATGCGGATAATACCATTCGTGGAACCGAAAGAACAAAACACTGGAGAGTAGGTGGAAGCTAATGGGAGTCAAAAAAATTAGCACACCACGAGGAGCAATTATTAGTGGCGCAAATGGAAAGGCTGAGCTGAAATGGAATACAGATTTTGCGGCAAATCGCAATGCTCAGTTTACCAGGCAACAAATGTTTGTGGATTCAGAAGTATTGAGGCGCTGTAGCCCAAAAGTCCCTTTCAAAACAGGTATGCTGGAAAAGTCCGGTAAATTAGGTACAGACATTGGAAGTGGAGAAGTTGATTATATTGCCCCTTATGCGAGAAAACAGTATTACGATACTGCTGAGACAAGGGCATACGATCCGAACCGTGGAGCTCATTGGTTTGAAAGAATGAAGGTTGCCGAGAAGGGAGAAATCCTGGAAGGAGCAAAGAAAATAGGAGGTTGATATGGCAGATTCTATTATCGGGGCGATTACTGAATTTATCGGTAGTTGCCCTTTGTTAGAAGATGGCGTTTTAAGAGTAGATGCCATGGGAGATGAAGCTATAGAGTATACGGTAGAGACAGGGATTTTTGATCCGGTTTTAAAACGGTATGTGAATGGTGATGAATACAGACAGTACCAGTTCAACTTTGGTAGCCGTGAATATTACTCTATGGACAGAATCCAAAACATCCAGAACAGTTCGTTTTATGAAAAATTCGCTGACTGGATTGAGAAACAAAACCGTGCTGAGAATGTTCCGGAACTTCCGGAGCATTGCTATGCGGAGAAAATTGAAGTGCTTTCCAACGGATATATGTTTGATGGGTCCATGAGAAATGCACGATACCAGATACAGTTAAGACTTTTATACCAGAAGGAGGTAGCATAATGGTAAAAACAGCTGTATTGCGACATAAGATCGCAGATTATCTAAATGTTGGTACTGAAGCAGCACCAGAATGGGTGCTGATGGGTACAGGATTCACAACCCTTGATGAAAGTCCGGGGGCGCAGACAGAATCTGTAAAATATGTGAATGAGGCATCTTCGTCCAGCTGTGTGACTGGGTACGAGACAAGCTTTCCGTTTGAGGCGGAACATATCGTAGAAGAAGAGGCAGTAGACGCAATCTACATGGTTGGAAGAAATCATTACACCGGTTCAGATGCAGAATTTGAATATTGCCGAGTGGAATTATGGAATAAAGCATCCGGAGGTAGTGCAAGTGCTACGGCATATGAAGCACGAAAGTTCAGAGTGTCTTGCGAAGTATCCGATTATTCCGGAGATAATAAACAGACGATTTCTGGCAATCTGAATGCTGTAGGTGATCCAGTATTAGGAACATTTGATATTAGTAGTAAGAAATTCACAGAGGCTGCTGCATAGGTAGTCTCTGATGTACGTTTAGAAGCGAGCAATAACAGGAGGTAAGGAAGATGAGCGTAAGCAAAGTAAATATTAACGGAGTAGAGCTGGAAATAAATCTGTTGGATGCTGATGTGATTGAAAGATTTGAGCAGTTGAACAAGGACATTTCAAAGAAAATACAGGATCCGAAAGCTTATGAAGGGAAGACGACAGCTGAAGGTATGAAATTCCAGTGTAGATGTGTAGAGGAATATTTTGATTCATTGTTTGGCTTGGGAACAAGCAACAGAGTATTTCCAAAAAATAATGATCTTGGTATTCGTATGGATGCGTTTGCACAAGTTACTGCATTGAGCGGAACAATCAAAACACAGATTAACAACATTACTGATAAGTACAATCCACAGAGAGCACAGAATCGTGCAGAGAGACGCGCGGCTAAAAAGAAGAAAAACAAAAATAATTTCCATGCCGTTAACAACTAATGAATATGATCGTGGACTTGCTTCCTGAGACTGTGGAGATAGATGGTGAAGAATACCGAATCAATACGGATTTTCGCATTTCTATTATGTTTGAATTGCTTATGCAAGATGACGAACTGGAAGACTCAGAGAAGACGATGCAGGCATTGAGGTTATATTACCCAATTATCCCGAAAAACAAATCCCAAGCTGTTGAGAAGATCATTTGGTTCTATAGATGCGGCAAGGAATCGAACCAAAACGAAGTAGATACAGGAGGAAGCAAGCAGAAGCAGATTTATTCCTTCGACTACGATGACGGCTATATCTATGAAGCATTCCTGCAAGAATACGGCATCGACCTACAAGATATTGAGGATTTCCATTGGTGGAAGTTCCGGTCGTTGTTTAAAGGACTGTCTAATGACACGGAGTTTGTAAAGATAATGGGATACAGGAGTATGAATATTACTTCAAAAATGTCTAAAGAGCAGAAACAGTTTTACAAGAAGATGCAGTCAATCCATGCATTGCCTGTATCACATAAAGAGAAAGAAGCAGACAAGCTCCTGGCAGAAGCTCTTGTGAATGGTGAAGATATTACGGGATTGCTTTAAGGAGGTGGCTGCTGGATTTTGAATGTGGATAGAAAGAAATATACCCAGGTACAATGTCCTGCCTGTGGTTATAGAATGCCACTCTTTTTTACAGAGGAGGCAGAATGTAAGGGAGTGCAAGTAGCCTGTAAGGGGCGAAAGTGCTCCCATATTTTTGAAGTTAAAATAAAAAACGGACAACAGATTAAGTAGAGCCATCATGAGCCGATAATCCATTGTTTGCCCTTGAAGAGAGGTGAAAAACATTGGGCTATGATGGCACACTTAAATTTGATACCAGTATAGACTCATCGGGGTTTCAAAGTGGTATCAATAAAATCAGTTCTTGCGCTTCAACTGCGTTAAAAGCCACCAGTGCAATCATTGGAGGCGCTGCATCAGCTGTTGTTGGAATCGGAACAGCAGCTATAAAAACAGGAGCTGATTTCGAGGCTGCTATGTCCAACGTAGCGGCTATTTCCGGAGCTACAGGAGATGATTTAAAAAGCCTAACTGACAAGGCGAAGGAGATGGGAGCCAAGACGAAGTTCTCGGCCACCGAATCGGCAGAAGCGTTCTCCTACATGGCAATGGCCGGCTGGAAAACAACTGATATGCTCGAAGGTATCGAGGGTATCATGAACCTGGCGGCGGCTTCTGGAGAAGACCTGGCAACGACCAGCGATATCGTTACCGATGCATTGACGGCATTTGGCTTATCAGCCAAAGACTCTACGCATTTTGCGGATGTCTTGGCACAAGCCTCATCAAATGCCAACACTAATGTAGGTCTGATGGGCGAAACATTCAAATATGTTGCCCCTGTAGCTGGAGCGCTCGGTTTCTCAGCCGAAGACTGCGCTACGGCTATTGGTCTGATGGCCAATTCCGGAATTAAGGCAAGCCAGGCAGGTACTTCGCTTAGAAGTATCATCACCAGAATGGCCAAGCCTACAAAAGATGTGCAGGGAGCTATGGATGCTCTCGGAGTGTCACTGACGAACAGTGATGGCTCCATGAAATCTCTGAATGAGATTATGGTCGACCTGCGAAAAGGTTTTGCAGGATTAACAGCAGACCAGAAAGCACAGATGGCTACTACTTTGGGTGGCCAGGAAGCTATGTCTGGTTTACTTGCGATAGTTAATGCGTCCGATGAGGATTTTGCATCATTAACAGATTCTATCGCAAATTGCGATGGCGCCGCTCAGAAAATGGCGGACACCATGAACGACAATTTGTCCGGACAGATTACTATTCTGAAATCCGGATTAGAAGGTCTGGCTATTTCTTTATACGAGGAAATGGCTACTCCGCTAAAGAATGTTGTAAAAGTAGCCCAGGAGATGGTTCAGGGACTACAGGAAGCTTTCAATGACGGAGGACTTGATGCGCTCGTTGATAAAACTGGCGATGTCATGGCCGAAATCGTTACGAGAGTAGCGCAAGCTGCACCGGAGCTTATCGGAACAGCGGAAGACCTGGTCGGCGCATTTATACAAACTCTTTTGGAACAGAAAGAAGAGTTTGCGTCAGCCGGAGCCTTTATGGTGTCGGAACTGGCGAAAGCGATAATGAACGTTGCTGGAGATATGTGGTCTGCCGGCATTTATATTTTTACAGAGTTCTTAAAAGCTCTGACAGATCATTCCGAAGAGCTGGGAAGCTCGTTCGGTGAGATGCTTTCCAAAATAGGGGAGGCGGTACAAGAAAATCTTCCGCTCATTATCCAGGCCGGGAAAGACTTTATAGCCGGATTTTGCCGAGGACTGAGCGAGGAATTCCCTGGCGTTTCAGCTTTACTGGATGGGTTCTTCGATGGTCTGCTTAGCACAGTTGGAGCTGTGGCACAAAGTGTCGTAGATCTGCTGTCAAAAATTTTCGGAGTCATTGATGCGCAGGATCCTGCCGTTATGGAGGCTATTGGAAAAGCGATAGGTACAATAGCCGGAGCGTTAATAAGCTTAAATGCAGCAAAAAATGTTGCTGGCTCATTAAATACACTGTTCTCAGTTTTAGGGTCTGTAAAAGGCGGAATTACCGGCATTACGGGCGTAGTTGGGAAAGCTGTTGAAGGATTTTCCTTATGGAGAGGCGAAGCCGGAACCTTAATGGAGGTTCTGGAGCTGGAGTTCCCGAAAGTGGCCAGCATAATATCTTCCATCGGAGGAGCAGTACAGAAAGTAATAGGGTTCGTTACTCAATTTGGAACTTCTATTGCAGGAATCGGATCAATTATTGGTGGCGCTATTTTGGCGGTCACAAGCTTCGTGGATATGTTCCAGAATGGATTCAGTGTCATAAAAGAAATCCTTATGGGCGTTGGCGTTGCATTGGCGGCGGTTGGCGCTGTTATTCTCGGTGCGCCTGCGGCTGTAGCAGCTGTAGTTGCCGGGATTGTTTTTGCTGTAGCAAATCTGGCTATAGCGGTTAAGCAACATTGGGATGAAATCCTTGCATTCGTACAAGAAATACCTTCCAAAATAGGAGAGGTAGTTGATGCTGTTGTAGATTGGTTCCAGGCATTACCTGGACGGATTTCTGCATTCTTGGAAGAGATAATTGCAGGAGTCCAGACGTGGGCTTCTAATTTGTTATCACAGGCATCAAGTGCTGCGGAAAATGCTGTAAATGCTGTTGAGAATTTCTTCTCGAATTTGCCTTATAAAATAGGCTATATCCTGGGACTTGCAATCGGTAAGCTCGTGAGCTTTGGCGTAGATGCTATCAATTGGGTAACGAAAAATGTGCCGATTATTATTAACAATATCGTTACGTTCTTCTCTCAGTTACCTGGAAAGATTTGGACGTGGCTGGTTAATACCTACAATAAGCTGGTAACATGGGGCGGCAACATGCTCCAGAAAGCATCTGAAGCCGCTAGGAACGTTGTTGAGAATGTATCCACATTCTTCTCTGAATTGCCGGGGAAAGTGGCTAGATGGCTCCAGAATACGCTCACAAACTTAATTACCTGGGGATCAAATATGCTGAGCAATGGACGGCAGGCAGCAAGTAATACAATAAATGCCATCGTTACGTTCTTCGCTCAGTTGCCTGGAAAAATTGCAACATGGCTGACGAATGCTGTAAGTAAAGTTGTTTCCTGGGGAAGTCAGTTGGCTGCCCATGGTAGATCGGCAGCTTCACAGCTTGTAAATGCCGTAACAAGCGGAGTGGCTGGATTGCCAGGAAAGATGGCAGAGGTTGGACGAAATATCGTACGAGGAGTATGGAACGGTATAAGCAATGCGGCCGGATGGTTCAAGAGCCAGGTTAGAAGCTTCTTCTCCGGAATTGTTGATGGAGCTAAGAGAGCTCTCGGCATCCATTCTCCATCTAAAGTATTTGCCAAGGAAGTAGGTAAGTGGATTCCACCTGGAGTTGGAGAAGGAATTAAAGGTGAAATGCCAGAGCTGGAAGATGAGACCAACAAAGAGATGAAAGCTTTGGCACAAAAGATGCAGGCAGCTGTGAATATTGAAACCGGAAAAATAACTCTGGACAAAAACACAAGCCAGACATACAAGGTTGACCAGGAAAATGGACAGTCGTTTGATGGCAAGGATACCAATGTTGTTATCGAAGGCGAAACACATGTACATGTCGATCTGGATGGAAAAGAAATTGCCGAAGTGACAACCCCGTACATTGATGAGAATCTCGGAAAGAGATACGACTTGGAAGAAAGAGGTGTATAACGTGTCTACAGGAATCAAATTTGGAGAGTACCATTCCTATGAAGAGTGGGGATTAAAGCTCTCCAAAATCACGATTGGCTTACCAGAGCCTAAGACAGTGCTGATTGATATTCCTGGAGGGGATGGAGTTCTTGATTTGAGCGAGTCCCTTACAGGAAGAATGCAGTACAGGACAAGAAAGCTAGAGTTCGAATTTGATGCCAGAAATTGTAATTATTCTGATTGGTCGGATTTGACGAGTAATATTGCCGGAAAGATTCATGGAAAAAGAATGCGGATTTCGTTGGATACGGATCCGTGTTATTACTACGATGGCACCGTGGAAATGTCTACGGCAAAATCAAATGAAACGACAGCAAGTGTAGTGATATCCGCTACTTGCCAACCGTACAAAATGGAATTGACCGGTAGTTTGGAAGATTGGATATGGGATACATTCAGCTTTGAAACCGGCGTTATTAGAGAATACGCAAATATGGTAGTTGATGGAAAATTGGAGTTTATCCTGTATGGTAATCAAAAAGAAGTTGTGCCAACATTCTATGTTTATGCAACTGATGGATTAAAGGTTGAGTTCGAGAATACGACATATGATCTGAAAGATGGCGAGAATAAGGTACTAGATATTATTATAAAAGGCGGTGAAAATAAACTGGTTTTTACTGGAAACGGAAAGGTATCTGTTGATTACAAAGGAGGGATGCTCTGATGTATACGGTTTATGCGGACGGGGAGGTAATATACTCCCCGTTGCTTTCTGCCAATGATGGATATTCCTTATTGGCTGCAAAAGTAACGAGTGAGCTTAATAAAGCTGGATCGTTCCAGTTTACAATGCCACCAAATAATGTAGCTTACGGGAAAATAAATAAACTGGCCACGGTTGTATCAGTAGTCTCGTCTGATAATCCTACGTATGTTTTAAAGAATGTTGATAAGACGAGCAAAGGCCCGACAACTTCAATACCAACTACTGTTATATATGGTGGAGCAACCGTAGATCCAGCAACGGGAAAGATTGCACTTACAAGTCCATTAAATAGAGAGGGTTCGTCGAGTTCAGAGATATGTTCAAATTATAAACAATATCCATATTTTTACGGAGATTTGAAAGATGGAACTGAGGATTCTACGGTATACAGATTCACATCTGCAAGTTACACGGTATCAACGGGAAGCATAACATTCAGAATGTATTCCTACACCTACTATAGCCAGACGTTTACGAAAATAGTCCAATCAAAAGAGTTGTTCCACGGAAGACTGTTGAATACGGAAAAGGATTTTTATAAGCGGCAGAAAGCAGTGTGTGAAGGAGAACTTGCTTATTTGGTGGATTCGATTTTACGCCCATATGATTACCAAGGAGATATCCCAGAATTATTTAAGCAGTATATAGCAAGCCATAATGAGCAGGTGGAAGAAACTAAACAATTTGAAGTTGGAGAGATTACCGTAACTGATCCGAATAATTATGTGCATTACAGTTCAACCGTGTATCCGAATGTTCTGAATGAGATAAAGGAAAAACTCGTGAATACACATGGCGGATATATCCGGACTAGGGTTTCTGGTGACAAGAGATATGTGGATTACGTGAAAAAGCCGGGGATTACAAATTCACAGATTATAGAATTCGGCAGCAATCTGCTCGACATTACGGAATATATTACTGCTGAAAATGTGTTTACGGTTTTGGTTCCTCTTGGCGAAAGGCTAAAAGATGAAGATGGAAATGAAACAGGCCGGCTGACCATAGCAGAAGTAAATGATGGAAAAGATTACATTGAAAGCGAAACAGGAATTAAGTTGTTCGGTAGGATTACAAAGATTCATGAGTGGGATGATGTAACAATTGCTGACAACTTACTTACGAAGGGAAAAGCGTATCTGAATGACGGAATAACAATGTCGGTATCACTAAAAGTGAAAGCAGTAGATTTGCACTTGGTAGACGTAAATACAGAGTTGATTTCAATTGGCGATGAAGTAAGAGTTGTATCTAAACCGCATGACATAGATACGTTTTTTTTATGTACCAAAATTGAACTTGATTTATTGACGCCGGACAATTCAGTGTATGAGTTCGGTGTTGCTTTTAAAACGTTGACAGGAAAGCTTAATAAGTAGGAGGCGATAAGATGGCTGATATAACGGAATTACTGAGAAATATAAAAACAAAAATCTATGGGAAAGATGTTCGGCAAGCCATTCATGATGCGATTCAGCAGTGCTATTTGGATGGAAAAGTCGGTGCTATTGATATGGTTGCAAGAAACCAGATCAGCAACCTCGTAGCCGAGAATAACAATACATCCGGGAATAGTGAATTGACTGATATTCGAGTTGGAGCAGATGGAACGAAATATCCTTCCGCTGGTGAAGCTGTGCGGACACAGATTAAGAACATCAGTTCAAGCCAAGAAGAGATTCAAACGCAATTCCCGATTCTTGCAGCTCATATGGCATCAGCAAGAAAACGGATGACAGAGACTAAGGCAGATATGCGGTTTTTCTCGTATGGCTCAATCAACAGTTCGGGTGCGATTGTTGATTCACAAAAAGAAATTGTCTCGGTATTATATGACAGGCATAAAAACGAAAGCATCATTCCTCCAGATGGATATGAAATAAGAATAACCACATACAATGCAAACAGCGGTTCTTTGAATAGTCTTGGGAGCTGGACGTCTAATACTACACGATACAGTGCAGATAATGATTCCTTGAAAGATAGAGTATCCATCAGAAGAAAAGACGGTGGGGATATTTCTCTTACAGATTTGGAGGATGCTGTTTATACCTCCATCGCCGATCTGAAGATATTCTATAACATTACCGTTGCATTAGACAGCTTGAAGAAAGAACTGGAGGCAAAAATCACATCTGCAAGCAACAAAGTGGCTGCTGTACAGAGTGATTTAGATGCAGCACCGAACAATATCGTAAATCTACATGTTTGGGAAAAATTCAGTTCCAATCTGACTCCAAATCTGGCCGCAGAAAAAGCACTGAGTCTTGGGAGTTGGATGGCGGGAATTCCTGGGATGAAGCCTGATTTTGTGATTAACTACAGTGATGGAATTGGAAAAACAGAAGGCGAAATTGTTCTTGCAGATCCGGTAAGGTCTTTTCATGTAACGAATTCTAGTGACTACGAAAAGTTGAATTCCCTAAGAGGCAAATATGTGAAAAAAGCATCGGCCGAAGATGGAATTTTTAAAGTTGCCACGAATGCATCATTTTACGTTGTTACGGAAAAGAAATCGGTTGAAATGTACGTCATGAAGTGCAGCAGTGCACAACATGTAGATTCCGTTGGATACACAGCAAGCTATGGACATGTAACGTCTGCAGACCAAAATGCTTATCCAAACACTGGGTTACAGGATGGATTTCGCTACGAATACAAAGGGACAATCGGTCAGACTGTATCAAAAAGCGGCGTTATGGAAGATAACATCGAAAGTCTGACAAAAGATGTAGATTACTTGAAAAAAAATTGCACTGGCGGATCTGGTTCAAGTGGTGGAACTGGCAGTAACGGAAAAGATGGTGTTGGTATCTTAAGGGTTGAGCAGACAACAACATCGACAGAAGATGGTGGTACAAATATTGTCACCGTGACAAAAACGAATGGTGAAAAAAGCACATTTCAGGTCAGAAACGGTTCGAAAGGTTCTAAAGGCGATAAAGGAGATGCCGGAGAAAAGGGAGAACCCGGAGCGAAAGGTGATACAGGTGTAACGCCTAATATTACTATTGGAACGGTGAACACGCTGGAATCTGGACAGTCTGCCACTGCATCGATCACAGGAACGACCGAGAATCCTGTACTGAATCTTGGTATTCCAAAAGGCGCAAATGGTTCAGGAACTGGTTCGGGCACCGTGGTCGCGGAAAGTCTGTACAAAGGAAAGACAATCGTTGCATTTGGAGACAGCATCATAGCTGGATGGGGATGGAAAGAAGGAACTGGAATTATTCAGCCGTTAAAAGAAAAGTATGCAGATGCTACGTGGATTAATAAAGCAGAATCTGGTGCGAACTTTGCCACTACATCCAACCCAGAACACACCCCGATCGTAACGCAGATTAGGAACTACACTGGTGCAGCGGATGCAATCCTTTTTGATGGTGGAGTTAATGACACTAATAATAGCATTCCAATCGGCTCAATCGAATCCGGATACGATGCTTCGTACAACACTGGGACGTTCTGCGGAGCATTAGAGAGTGCATTGCAATATATCATGGATACATACCCTCTAGCTGTCAAACTGTATATTATTCCACACAGTTTCGCCAAAGATAATTCTCATGTTGATAACATCCATTCGAAAGCAATTGAAATCTGTGAAAAATGGAATATGCCATATTTGGATATGCGTAAGCATTCTCAAATTGCTATGACAGCCAAGAATAAGAGCAAATATACACTTAATGCAAATAGCGGTGTTGGTGATGGAGTGCATCCAGTAGAATCATGGTATCGCACATTCTACAGCCCTGTCATTGACCAAAAACTTAGGAGTCTTGGAATAGGATATGCCACGGCGTCTGTAGCACCAACGGTTATCCCTGTGACGGGCGTATCTCTTAATGAGAATACATTAAGCATCAAGAAGGGAGAAAGTGCAATGCTGGCAGCGTCAGTGAAGCCGTCTGATGCAACGAATCAATCGGTTAAGTGGAGTACAAGTAACTCAAACGTAACTGTCAGCAATGGGAGGGTTACCGGAAAAGCTGTCGGTACATCTGTAGTTACAGTAACAACGGATGATGGTGGATATACAGCTCAGTGTACAGTTAATGTTGCTGAGAATACAGTTGATCCGAGCGAAAGTCACACAGAACTGGAATCGCTTAGTGTCGATGGTAATTGTTATTTCGATACAGAGATTTTACCGGATCAGAACACGAACACAGAAGCAAAGCTGTATATCAAATCTGGGACAACGTACATATGCGGCGCAAGGGATGATAAATACAAGTATGGTTACACAGTGACAGACAATTTCTACGCTATTCGAGGATCAGTGTCAAGCGCAGCGAAAAACATGGCATTTTGGGAAGACAACTGGGTCATTAAGCAGAATGGAGCAACTGCTACATTTGGAAACAATTCTGTAACTCTGGATAATGCTGGTAATTTTGCATTGACGAGCCCGTTCTATATTGGATGTATGAGCAAAAATGGTGAAGCTGCTGGAACTGGACTGAAAGGAAAAATTTATTATGCGAAAATCTATTCCGAAAGCAACCTTGTTGCGGACATGATCCCGGTTAAGAAGTCAGACGGAACACTTTGTCTGTACGATAAAGTAAGGAAGAAATATATCTATAAATCCGGAAACGGAACTGTTACAGAATAGTTTGAGCAAATAAAGGAGAGAAAACAATGAGTAGAAAAATGAAAAGAACAATAATAGCTATGATCTGTGTGATAGCAATGAGCGTATTTAATGTGGTGCCGGTATTTGCCTGCACACCGAAATTGAACCCACCATCTGTGAAGATTCCAGATGTCAATTTCGAGCCCGATGGTGCTTTAAAAGACGCAATCGACAACGCCGTAAAAAACTGGCTTGAAAAATGTGTACTTGGTACTCCGACAGTGAAGTACACATCTTACTACAAGAGTGCAAGGTATTTTCATTATGCTTATGTGGCAGTCAAATGGACGAAAGTCGAAAATGCAACGTCTTACAAAATGCGTATCACAAAGGCTGATGGATCTTACAAAGAATACGATACGACCTATACAGCATTTTGCAGCAATAATTACACTGATGATTTCATCACAGATGGTATGGACGGAGCTATAGTAAGCGTCAGAGCTTGCGGTAATAATGATACATTTGGCTGTTGGTCAGATGATACTAATATTACTAGATTTAGATACTAGGAGGGGGATAGCATGATAAGAGGTACCACACCTACGTTAGAGTTTACACTGCCGTTTGACACATCACTGATTGCAGAGATGTATGTCACGATAGCACAAGGCGAAAAAACGGTGTTGGAAAAAACCTTGTCGGATTGCAGCATACAAAGGCTGGATAAAGCATAGCAACAGTTTGAAATTCCGGATGGAGTATTGTTTTGATAAGCTATTCAAAATGTGTTCATACAGTGCAAGTAAGCACGGAAAGGAAGTAGAAAATGAGAAGAGAATCTTACTTATCGCAGCCCTCAGCAGTTGAGGTCTATCCGGTATTTTCCGGAACGGATGTTATCCTTCGAAAGAATATCGAAGAAGTAGAAAAGACAGAGGCTTATGGCGGCGATAAAGAAACTTCATACAAGGTATGGGAGTGCGATGAAGTTCAGCTCCGGTATCCGGGAAATGTAACAGCAGAAGAAATTGAAAAAGATTTCGACTACTGGTTTGAAAAAGCTGAGACATTCACGGAATCTGTACAGCCAGAAGGATTGAGCCTGGAAGATGCAAAAAAACTGAAATACAAGGAAATTGCAGCTGCATGTGAACAGACTATCTATGCAGGAGTAGATGCGGCGGTGTCAACCGGAACAGAACATTTTAGTCTGACTGAGAAAGACCAGATCAATCTGTTCGGTAAGAAAATGCAGCTTTTAGCTGGTGAGGAAAAACTGGAATACCATGAGGATGGACAGCCTTGTAAGTATTTTTCAGCTGCTGATATGCAGAAGATTGTTGATACAGCAATGTTCTATGTATCGTATAATACGACATACTGCAATGCCCTTAACATGTGGATTAAGTCCATCAGCAAGGCATCTGAATTAGAGCAGATTCAGTGGGGCACAAAAATTCCGGAAGAGTTCCAGAATGAAGTGCTGAAAGATTATGTTAAGGCCATGGCATCCGGAGGTGTTGCATAGTGAAAGTGTTTCTAAAATATTTGACACTCTTCCTGGTCGGAGGAGTTTTTTATTATTCCCTGGAAGTGATCTTCCGGGGATATTCATTTCCGGCAATGGCAGTGTGCGGAGGCTTGTGTTTCATCATTTGCGGAGTGATTAACGAAAGGTCACGATGTATGCCGCTGGTTCTCCAGCAGTTGATAGCTGCATCCGGGATTGCAGTGATTGAATTTATCTTCGGATTGATCTTGAATGTATGGCTGGGACTGAATATGTGGGATTACAGCAACATGCCGGGGAATGTTCTTGGTCAGATATGTCCTCAGTTCATGATCCTTTGGTTTTTTCTTTCAGCAGTAGGGATAATCCTGGATGATGTGGTTCGATGGCGGTTCTTCGGAGAAGAGAAGCCACATTATCATCTTTTCAAGAAAGGACATCATAGGAAATGACAAAATTGCAAATCATATCCCGGTTGTGGTCGCATGTCACAGACCTCCGGATGTTGATTCGTGAGCAAAGCAAGAAGACTCTGGAAGAGATAGAGTCTGAGCTAGATGTCACAGAATATTATTGCCGCCCGTATGCGGACGCCGATGATATAGAAGCATATCTGGAAGGAGGTGAGGACATGGAAGACGTGATTTCAAGAGCCGAGCACGAAGAGTTCAGAAAGAACATCGAAGCAGAGAACCATAGGCAGAATAGACGCATTGAACTGCTGGAAGAAAACACAAAGCAGATCAACGCTCTCACGATTTCAGTTGAAAAACTGGCACAGAGTATTGAGCTTATGGTGGGGGAACAGAAACAACAGGGGAAACGTCTGGAAACCCTGGAGAACAGGGACGGGGAAATGTGGCGAAAAGTGACAGGTTATGTGGTGACTGCCATTATTGGTATCGTGCTTGGCTGGGTTGCTACACAGGTCGGAATGTAGAAGCGTATCCGCCCATATTTGCCTTTAAAGCGTTTAGGCAATAATTTCCCCAGCTGAACAATTATAAACGCTGCAGGGAGCTATCAAGAGATTAAAAAGTATAACAGGAGGTATCTACATATGGAATTATCAAATTTTTTAAGTCAAGTGCCAGTACCGGTTCTGATTCTGGTGATTGCACTGCTGGTGATCGTAACTGCTGTGGTTGTGTATCAGTATGCGAAAGCAAAAGGACTGGAGGGCATCCGAAAAGATGTGTACGCTCTGTTCCTGGTGGCTGAGCATGAGATCAAAGGTACGAAACAGGGACAGCAGAGATTGAAGTGGGTTGTACAGCAGGCAAGAGGATTGCTGCCTAAGTGGTTGCAGACACTCTTGTCAGAAGACGCATTGATGAAGATTATTGACTGGTGGTTCAAAGAAGTCAAAGACCTTTTGGATGACGGAAAGGTGAATGACTCTCAGAACTGATAGCAGAAGGGAGAGGGTGCTATGTTCTATAAATTACTGATTGTATATCTGGTTGGGATTCTGTTATGCCAGCCGATATACATCTGGGCTGTTCGGACGTTATGCCGGATGGAGGATGAGGACGAAGAACTTTATTGCCAAGATAACGGTCTGTACTACGAACCAAGGGAACCGAACTACCCGTTGGTAATGGTACTCATGGTTTTGGCAGGGATCTTCTGGCCACTTGTAATTTTATTTGCAATATTTTTACCGCTCACATTTATCCTGATGGACAAAATGGGGCAGTTGCATCCGGAAGAAGACGAAGAGTTGGATCCGGAAGAGGACACGTACTTATAACTGGGTGGGGAGAAATTCCCACTCTTTTACGTTGGAGGAAGTTATGGCAATTATACGAAACACCTATACAGACGCATTATTTAATGGTCTGATGGCTGCCGGATGCACAATATACGGAGCATGCGGAGCGATGGGGAATATTTACGCAGAGTCCGGGGCAAATCCCCGGAACCTGGAGAACCTCTGCGAAAAGAGGCTGAATTATAAATACACCGATGACACGTACACAGAGGCGGTAGACAGCGGAGAAATCACAAGAGATCTTTTTTTGCATCCGCTGGGAGATTCCAGACAATACGGTTATGGTTTTTGCCAGTGGACGTCCGCCGGAAGAAAAGCAGGGCTGTATGACCTGGTAAAAGCAAGAGGTGTATCTATCGGGAATGCGAAGGTTCAGACAGAGTATATGCTGAGCGAATTGGAAAAGAGTTACAAGAGCGTTCTGCAGGTGCTGAAAACAGCAACCTCAGTCCAGGAGGCATCGGATGTGTTCTTGGTAAAATTCGAGGCTCCGGCAGATACCGGTTCGACAGTGAAAAAAGCAAGGGCTTCTTACGGGGAGCAGTATTTAAAACTTTATCAGAAAAAGGAGGAAACAAAAGTGAGTAAGATTGAAAATGCAGTAGCAATGGCAGAAGCGATTGCACTGGACGATACCCACGGGTACGACCAGGTTGACCGTTGGGGCAACCC
>UMDI01000098.1_pt1 | contig 17689 bp, 16 predicted proteins | sample 1964451 | NCBI WGS metagenome assembly UMDI01 (sample SAMEA4835990, study PRJEB28245) | human gut metagenome | biome: gut microbiome; material: fecal sample | place: Denmark | collected 2008 | reverse complement strand
GCTCTTCCTACGGTTTTCAACAGTTTTTCCGTCCGTTCTCTGTCTCTTCCGTATTCTCTGATTACTGTCTGATAGCCATACTTCTTTTTGGAATACATTTCCCGCAGCCAGGAGACAACAACTGAATCCGGACCGGCACCCTCTGCCAGACAGCCTTCCACCGTTTCAAATAATTCCGCCCTGCTACTCTCTTCCTCCATCCGCATCTTCTGCGTGGTTATCATTTTTCTGCCAAAATATGCTTCCAGAACCTCTTCGAAATTTACAGAAGCAAATTTTGTGGATTGCAGTCCTTTTTCAAATTCCGCAAAAGGAAAACGTATGGCGTCTTCATAAAACGTCTTTCCGAGTATCCCGCCGATGGCTCTCCGTTCTTCTTCGGAAGTATGGTTCAGTGTAATGATTCCTTTTGCTCTTCCATAAGAATTCCATTTCTTTTCAAATTCCGAAAAGCACCTTCTGTACGCCGGATTTCCCTTAAAATATGCCGCACATGCTTCATTATTGTTCATCCAAAATCCTCTCATGTCCGTTCCATGTATACCGGATCACCGATACCACCTGGGAGTTCTCCGGGCGGTGCAGTTCCGCGATCCGAAGACCTTTGACCGTCTCAAAGCATCCCCACAGAGCCTGGGAATTCATGATATAATCAAAATCCAGCTTATGGACCAGTTCAAACATACTTTTGATATTCTTGTCATCGACACCGGCAAATGCCTCATCCAGTGCAATAATTCTGGGGTGATCTTTATTATCCGCCTTTTTATACTGTGCGTTTACTGCTCCGAACAGCGGCACATACATTGCCATTGCTTTTTCACCTCCACTGAACCGGTTAAACGCAGCATTGGTCAGTGGCTTCTTCGTCTCATCCCCGCGCCGGTAAAACATCTGGAATTCAAACCATTTCCGGTAATCCAGAGCATCTCTTACCAGCTCCATGTAATTGATGATCGTTCCCGTCTCTTCCAGTTTTGCCTTTTCTGCACGGATTTTGCTGCGGAAATGACCTGCTACCTTTTCAATATCATCCAGGGTAAGCAGCTCTCTGTCGCGCAAAAGGATCTGCTCCAGATCCGCCGTATCCAGTTCTTTGTCATTGTCAGCTTTGCAGGGCTTCCATTCCAGGGAAAAACGAAGGCCCATAGAGGTATCGATCTCCTGCATAAGCTTCGACATGTCTTTTGCCCATTTTCGGCTCTCTGCTATGCGGTCCGTAAGCTGCTGGCTGATCGTCTGGGACAGGATATCTTCGAAAAGCTCCCGGTCCTTTTTCTGTATTAGCAGTTCCGTCTCTTCGATGGCGGTCTTCAGGATATTGTAAAATTCCTCCAGATATACTTTCTTGCCATTCCAGACAGATAGAATACGATATCGCTTACGTATAGCTCCCACAATTTCTGTATCACCAAAGCACTCTTCTATGGACGTTCCATAGCTTGCAAGGCTTCCATTATGTTTATGATATTTATCATGCAAGGACTGAAGCATATCAACAGACTCTCTATTCTTATCACTGTCACTTACTAATTTCACTGCCTCTTCGGCACATTCACAGACCGTGCGGCCTTCCCGGTTCAAAATCAGTCTCAGATCCAGTTCCTCTTCAAAATAGCTTCTGAGTGCCGTTTCCTCCATAATCAATCCCTGCAGTTTTGCTTTTTGTTCCGGAAGGTCTTTCAGCAAGCCCTGCAACATTCCTTCACGTTTCGCCATCTCTTTTTCCAAATCATTTATTTTTTTACTGATCTGTTCCAGTTCTTCCTTCACCTGTTTCAGCCGGTTTGCCTTTTCCAGCAGTTCCGGGCTTCTCAGATACTCTTCCAGCTGGCGGATCTGAATCTCGCAGGCCTTTGCACGGGTACTGTAAGTTCTTTTTTCCGTATAGGCTTCCTCCAGATCATCGTTGTATTGGTCTATCCGTTCTTTTTTATCCATACAACTGATCTGCTCCGTCTGCATATGGAGTAGTTCACGTCTTATACTTTGCCATATCCTTCCGTATTCTTCCGCTGCGCCGCAGGCTTCCTCATAAGCCTCTGCCGTTCTTCCATAGGGCAGCATTTTACAAAGCTTCAATACTTCCTGATATTGCCGGTTCTTCTGTTCGGAAAGCCTATGCTCCTGAGCCTGCTGTTTCAGGTATTCATTTTCCAACATCTCCAGAATACGTTCCAGTTCTCTTTTCTCCGACAATGCGATCTGAATCTCCGAAAAATCGGGGATCTCCTGGTATTCCGCCTGTAATCTGTCCATCCGTTCCTGTAATTGCGTAATTTCAGCATCCCATTCTGCTATGGTTTTGCTGATGTTGTCTATCTGTTCCTGCAGTTCCCGGATTTTTTGTTCTTTTCTCCGTTTTCTTGCGAGATATCCTACATATTCTGCTGCCTGCTTGTGCGCTTTACCGGCTAAGATTCCCTGACGGAAGCTGCCGTCTGCACCGAAACAGATTCCCTGTGTCGTCCCTTCTTCGTCATAAATGTTACTGAGGATTTCCAATACCGGAGTTCTCAATTCCTGCGGCAGATCATCACTTACTGTCAATCCAAAAAAGCGGCTGTTGCCCTGTCCGTCTGTCTGCAGAACCGCATCCAGAAATTCCGGATGCTCCGCTCTTATTTTCGCAAAATCTTCCCTCGTCACCACCAGCGCATCCAGCATTCCGGACATCTGTAATTGTGCCTCCAGCCTTGCACAGGCTGCCTCATCCAGCTCCTTTGCGAACTCTACCGTTCTGTAAAACGGAATGGCTGTGATTCCCGCCTGTGCCAGGGATGCCCTGGATTTTTCGACTGCCTCATCCCGTTCCGGCTCCAGTTCCCGCTGCTCCTGCACCTTCTTCAGCTGTTCCCGGACATCTTTTAGAAGTTCTACCTGAATCTCCCTCTGATACTGTTTCTCATTCTTTTCGTCTGTAAGCTGCTGACGCTGTCTTTCATAATCTGCACGGAAATCCCTCTGTATCTCCACGCCATCCGCTACGGTCTCGTATTGTCTTGCTTTCTGTTCCGCCTGTAGGAGGATCTCACGTTCCGGATGCCATTCCCCGGAGGTCTCCGCTCTGCGAAAGACTTCCGTAATCCATGCATCGATTCTGTCCGACACCTGTTCTTCTGCCATCTCCAGCCGTTGTTCTTCCTCCGCTTTTTTCTTCTTCGTCTCTTCTAGAAGACTGGCGGCTTCCTCGTACTGTCCTAAGATCAGCTCATATTGTCCGATAGCTGTTCTTCCTTCTGTCAGTTGATTTTTCCATATTTGCAGCTGCTCTGCAATCTCATCTCCTTCTTCGTATTCTTCCAGGCTGATTTTCTCTTTCGCCTTCTCATGATGTTCCCATTGCAGGATTTCCTGCTGCTCCTCCAGTTCTTCCCGCTTTTCCTTCAAGGTATCCCGGCGGAGTTCCATCTGTTCCTCCAGTTTTTTCAGAGTCATCTCTTCATCCCGGATCCGTTCCCTGCCATCCTCGATCTTTTTCTCCCAGCGTTGTTCTCCATCCGCAGCCTCCTGATACTCTGCCTTGAATTTCTCCAGCTTGCGGTCTGCATCCTCGAGTTCCGGATCCAGAAGCGCATTGCGCTCCGTTTCTTTCAGCTTTTTCTCTGCCGTAAGTCTCTCCGTATCCTGTGCTGCCCGGCTCTGTTCTTCCTGTGCCTCACGCTGCAGCTGTTCCTTCCCCTCCAGTATTCCCTGTTCTCTCTCCACTTCCTGCTTCTTGTTCAGGTAGCCCAGAGCCTTTTTTGCCAGCATATACTGGTTGTAACGGGTATATTCATTGCGGATGATCTTCACATCATCGAAGGCGCGGTTGAGCATCTCCAGACTATCCTGGATCTCATCCATCTTTTCCATCGCATCTACCATAGGGCGCAGATCCTCATCCGTCAAAGTCTGGAGGGAATCATTCAGAATATCATATACTTTGGTAGGTTTAAACTCTTTGGAAAGCTTGGGGGCCCGCACCTTCACCAGCAGTTTGATGAATTGTTCATACTGTTCTTCCTTACGGAAACCAAAAATATACTGGTTGACATGCTTCTTGTATTCCGACGGACTGTCTGTGAAAAAATTATCTTCTCCCAGTTCTGCCTTCATCTCCCTCTTATCCCGGGGAATTTTGTTGGATCCTACTTCCTTATACAGCCACAGATCATATCCCACTCTGCGCCCGTCCAGAATGACAAAGCCCCAAAAATCCATCGGTTTCCCGCGTTTAGCTTTTTGTCCGATTCCAATGGTGCGATACTCTCCGGAGTCCTCTTTCCAAAATTCCAGGAACAGATAACCGGTAGACTCCTCCTTGCCCTCTTCTCCCAGAAAATAGTATTCCATCCGGCGGTCACTGGAACCAAACGGATCCAGTCGGCTGGGAGTACGGTCTCCGTCCAGTACAAACGGAATAAAGCTCTGTGTCGTGATGGATTTTCCGGAGCCGTTCTGTCCGCGCAGAAGCAGTTTCCCATCCTCGAATTCAAAGTCCTCTTCGTCATATAACCAGAAATTCACAAACCCGATCCGGTTCATTTTCCAACGTTCGTTCATTCTTCTCCGTCTCCTTTGTAATCGGAAGGATACTGTCCTGCCAGCCTGCCCACCGCAGGCAATACAATGATCTGTTCTTCCTTGCTGCGCACCATCATCCAGTCCGTCATATACTTTAAAATGGTTTCCACAAGCCTGTCCTCGTCCATTTCGCAATATTCCTTGCTCCATGCATTCTTCCACTTGTTTCTACAGCTTGTGATAATCCGGGAAAATTCCTGCTTTGTCATGGCAATGCATTCATCCTCCTGTAATTCTAATTGTCCCTCTGCCAGCTGCCTCTGTATCTCTGCACATACGATCAGGACGCTTTCCGAAATCTGGGCATCCCTCGGGTGCACGTTTCCATAGCAGTCATCTGCATCCAGTGTAAGAAATGCCACATTACGATAGATATCCAGATTACCACCCATATTTTCCCGTAAATATCTGCCGACCCATTGTCTTTGATTTTTCAAATATAAGGCATCAGCGTCCTCTATACTGTCCCAGTAAAGTGCCGGGCAGACTGCCAGCTGCCTGTATACCCGGTTAATACGCCGTGATCCTCTGTTTTCTTCAAATTCCTCAAAATCTGTCTTTTCAAAATCCTTCCAGGATTCATATCCGGAAATATCCATCGTAAAGCTGCTGGTAAAATATTTCGAATAGCCTGTATTTTCATACAGTACTTCCTGTCCGGCTTCATGGCTGAAGGATTCACTTTTGCCTTCATACACTCGAAGCATCTGCAGCCGTTCCATATACTGCAATACCCGGACCAGTGATTTTCTCTGTGTAAAGGAAGTCCAGTCTACCGGCATGTAATTTTTCAGCTGTGTCTCCACATAGTCGATCAGTTCCGACAGCAAAAACTGCCTGCCCTCCTCGGCATCCTCCAGATACATCAACACCACACATAGTATGCAGTAATCCCGAATGTCCGTAAATTCGCTGATTCCCATAAATGCTTCTGCATGCGCCGGTCTCTTCTCCAGCTTTAACAGCTTCTCTGTATGTATCAGCTTCCATCCCAGTTGTTCTCTGATAAAACGTTGAAAGTTTGGAATATCCCGTTTTACTTTATAGAAAGTCTCCTTGTCACTGTCCCTGCAGATCCAGAATTTTTCCATTAAGGTTCTGATTTCATTCATATTTATTTAAACTCCAATGTATAATCCGGCATTTTCAGATCGCCGTCTTCGCATTTCAGTACACAGCTGCCTTCCTTTTTCCTCAGTTGATACTCCTGTCCGTATTCCGTCCGTCCCATCTTCTCCGAGCTCATATTGGCCTGTGCGATCCACTGCAGGAAAATAGCCCGTGTGTCTTCGGAAACCACTTCGTCAATCTCCGCAAACCGGATCTTCTGCTCCCTGATATACCGGAGTACCACTTCCTTCTGCTTCTGCGCCTGTCGCAGGTAGCTTTCCCGCTGTGCCATTTTTTCCAACGATTTATCAGCAAAACCTGTTCTGTCCTTTCTCTCACGATACCCTCTCGTGTGAGGCTTCAGCAAAAACAATGCCGGCTCTTCCTGATAAACACTGTTATTAATACCATCCTCGTCTCTCGGAATATTAGTCTTATAATGCTCGATCTGCTGCACTCCGAAGACATGGGCTGACAATTTATGGGCTTCCTCCAGATCCTCACATTTCAAGAACAATTCCAGAAATTTTTTATAATCATCCTTTCGGCTGATGCCCCAGTTCTGGACCTGTACGATCAGGGCTGCATTTTGAATAATATTGCGTATAATATCACTGGTGATCTTCAATACTTTTTTAGCTTCGCATTCCTGTCCCTGTCCGTCCACGAACCAGTTTTTCAGGGAATACCATTTTCCGTATACATTTTCCCGGATGCTTGGCTCGGCATTTCCATGTATTTCCAACAGTGCATGGGGAATATCCAGTTCACTCGCCACAACCCGCTCTAGAATCGTATTCTCCATGCGCTCCGTATTCTTTTCCAGCAGCTGTTCCATCCGTTTGGAGTGCCGCTGCAATTCCTGCACAAATTCATTCAGGTATTTGATAAATTTGTCCTTATGAACCATGAATTCCACGGATTTCATCAGTTTTTCCGTTTTCCCGGAGTAAAAGTCCCGCAGATAATCCTGATAGTTCTGGTTGAGCCGTTTAAAATCCTCCTGCAGCGTCTGCCACCATTCGTTCACCATCCGAAGCTCTGCATTCTCCATGTTCTCCGCCTCATCCAGACTTCTCTCCAGACGGACAAAAAAGTTGGTCGACAGATTTCCCGATTCCAGAAATAAATTTTCCAAGCGTACCGTCAGACGCTCGATCTCCACAGCATATTCCGACATGGTATAGCGATATTGCTTATTTTTATAATCGGCTATTGTGTACACTTTGCCCGGATCCTGTATCGGTGTAAGATTTTTCCACTTAACAAGCGCTTCCAGATCCTGAACCAGCTGCTCCATGGAATACGCTTCGAATGCTTCATCCTCTTTTAAGAGCCTGTAAATATCTTCTTTATACAGCTGAAAATGCATCTTTTCGTATTCCCGGTAAAAGCATCTCATAATTTTCCGGTATACCGGTGCATTCTGTACCGACAAGTAGGAAGTTTCGTTGATCTGTTCAAAATGTTCCATCCGTTTTTCCTCTCTCAGGCATCTTATTAAATATGATTATCTATATTTTGTGTCCAATTTTCAGTACTTAATTTATCCACTTCCATTCCTGCAGGCTGTCGATCTCGGTCCCGCAATATTCACACACGCCTTTGGTCACATCAATATTAGCATCGCATTTGGGGCATTTGATCACTTGGATCCCGCTGTCCAGGGTCATGACTCTGTCGTTGTGGCGAAGGGAGAAGGTATCCTTCTGATATGCGGATGTGATCCGACCACCTCGCAGATACACCAGTCTGACCTGTAACTCCACATCCACGCACAGTATGCCATTCTCCACATGCTCCTGCAGACCGGTGTAGTCCATAATGTCGTAATCAATGACATCCGGCCGGGAATAGTAGCGTCTGCCGGCTTCGTAGTTCAGGTTATTATAGAACCGCTTTTTATCGATGCCGGTGGCGGTCCAGAATTCCTGCTGCCGACGGTTCTGTTTTTCCTTGTATCGTCTGACAGGCCCCAATACCGCATAAGCATCGCACAGGTAGAAAAAGTAATAGAGGATCATAGCCAGGATTGTGCTGTAGATGAAAATCTTGCCCACATCATAGCCATTGAAGGTCCTGGAGGTATTTATGATCCACAGGCTGCATAGCAGGAATGATATGATGTAGTCTACCACTCCCGTGACGATCCGGTAGACCGGGCTTTGCAATACCAGGTCATAATGGTGCTTGCTGCCCAGCTCCTTGTCTGCGTAGTCAATGTTGGAGGCCGCATCACAGCAGGGACAGCCGTTCACAAATTCCTTTACTTTGCCGGTAAAGCCGCAGTTCTCACAGGTATGCTGTGCCTCTTCATCCATTCCGGATACATAGGTATACTCCATGCGGGAATCAAAGATTTTCTCTGTATGGAGCAATTTTCCCTGCCGGAAATATTCTTTGCGGCAGCGGATACCACTGTGCACGTCATCCTGACAGGTTCCGTCTGTGGACCGGTATCTCAGGGTGCCATCGACGATGTAGGTAGTCTTGATATTGACGCCGCTTTCTGTAAGCCTGCGCATTTGAAGTGTTTCGGATATGAATGCCATTGCTTTCGTGTCCTATCTGTTATTGTTGTTATTATTGTTGTTATTGTTATTATTGTTGTTGGAAGAGGAACCACCGCTGCTGCCGGAGCCTGAGGATGGTGTGTAATGAGGGAACACTTTGAATTCCGTCCGTGACAACAGGATTCCGTCAATGCTGCTGTCGGTGCAGTTCGCCATGATCACCTTCTGGGTTTTGGCGGTATTCTGTCCAATGATGAGGGACAGATTCTGTCTGCCTCCCTTGATGAAAGCCTCCGGCTCCTGCTCCAGGAAATGATAGATCTCCCAAAGCTCCTCCTCTGTTACCTCATAATATTTTGTCAGTTCCACGCAACGCTTCATGCGGATCAGTTCTTCATAGGTCTGCGGTTCAAAATTCATGGAAAGCCTCCTTGTCATTTTTTTGATCCAGTGTCAGATAGTAAAATTCAATGTTCTGAAAGGGGAGATTGATGGCCTGTATATGGTAATAGGCATTATTTTCCTGCTTCCGGTAATGGCAGTCTCTCAGCTCCGTGGTGGTGCACAACAGATTGTTCGGGCTGCCCGTAGCATATTCCTTTGCATATTCGCGCAGGAGCCCGGAAATATCATATACATACCATTCTTCTTCGTTGTCCCCGGAATGGTCCAGCACCCCTTTATAAATCTGATGCGTGGCAATGTGCCGCTGCTTTGTTCTCCCTTCATCACCGTAAGTCACGAGATCTCCGGACAACAGCATCAGGTACAATGCGTTGTTCTCCGGATAATCGCATTCTTCCTGCAACATATGCTTTTTCATACGCAGCTTTACCGTACTAATGGGCGTCAGATATAGGATCTGTCTGGACTTCCTAAGGATCTGGGAGATCAGCGGATATCTGTCTCCATCCACGTCCAGTTCGAACACACCGCTGTCATAGATATATTGTAACTTCGCATCTTGTGCAATGATCTGTTCCAGTGCAGAATATTCTGCGGATGTCTTGGCAGGCAGATACTTTTCCGGCTCCTCCAGGCGCATCTTCGTCACATATTCATATGCCGTCTCGTCAGCAGAAGCATCCGGGGCATAGCCGCGGTCCCGGTACATCTGCTGTTGCAGCAGGCAGGTGTAGCTTTTGCCGGAGCCATATACATTTTTCACAAAAGGGCAGCCCGTTTTGCACAGATACAGGTAAGCGCACCTCGCACATTCCTCGGGAAACGGTTGTCTGTTATGGTTTTGGAAGATCTTGCGTGCAGCGGTTTTCAAAATGGTGTCCACCGTGTCACGGTAGATATTACCGTAGTAAAAATCTTCGTTCTTCTGACCTCTGACGCAGGAATAGATGTCTCCGTTACGCTCCAACAGGAAAAATTTCTCTCCGCAATTATCGCAGTTGGTGCAGTATTCCGGTCCGAACTCATCGAACCATGCACCGTTGACCCCGGCATCCAGATTGGTCCCGTCAAAAGCCTCGTGCATCCGCCGGTAAAAGATCAGCTGTTCCTCTTCACTCATGTGATGCAGCAGGCCACAGGAATTGTAGTCAAACCCTATCATAAAATTAAAATCATTCATATCCAGGCACGTGTTCCGGTCCAGGAATCTGATATCCTCGATGATCTGATCCAGCTGTTCGAAATGCTCCCAAAAGATCGTGGCAGATACTTTTTTCTTGTCAGGGATCTCCTCCAGCAGTCGGATATTATCCAGTATCCGTTCCAATGTGCCCTCTCCGCCTTTCGTCACCCTGTATTTTTCATGCAGGGAAAGCGGCAGATCCAGGCTGCCCGATATGGACACGTTAAACTCACGGATGGTCTCGATATGTCTGTCCAGTCCGTACAGGTTCGTCTTAATGTGGGGATGCCCCACCCTGAAGCCGGCATCCGTGATGAGTTCGCGCATGTCCTGATAGTATCTGCTGATATATTGGATCAGGTCATGGAATTCCTGCTTTGGTAAAGTGGTCACCTCGCCGCCGTGCAGGGAAATATTAAAGGGCACCACATCCGCTTCACGGAATTTCGCGATGGCATATTGCAGGGTCTCCAGGCAATCTCCGCCCCGCAGGCTATCTACAGTGTGATCCTCCAGATAACAGTACCGGCACTGCATGTTACATGCCATGGTCGGCACATATAACAAATGAATAAATTTAGTATTCATAGTAATCGATCCTTACAGGTGTCTCCTTGAAAGCACGCTCATTGACAGATACGCCCCGGGGCAGTGTGATCTCCCGCAGAGAATCACAGCACCGGAAAGCGGAAGACCCGATCTGCTGCAGCTTGCTGTCCGGGGAGATCACCACCTCTTCCAGACTGGTATTTCCATAAAACGCGTGTCCGCCGATCCTGGTCACGTTATCCGGGATCTCTATGCGCAGCAGGCTGCTACATTCTTCAAAGGTGTTGCCGCGGATCTCCGTCAGTCCCGCCGGAAGATTTACCTCCTCCAGGCTACTGCAATGGTAAAATGCTTCCCCGCCCAGATACGTCAGATGCTCCGGCAATGTTACACTTTCCAGGCTTCTGCAGTTTTTAAATGCCTGCCCGCGGATCTCTGTAATGCTGTCCGGCAGCGTTACCTCTGATAAAAAGGGCATATTGGAAAAGGTGTTGCCGCGCAGGCCCACTACCTTCTCCCCCTGATAGGTATCGGGAATGGTCGCCGTAGTCATATTCGTCAGACCATAGACATAAAATCGCACATAATATCCGTCATCTGCCTGCTCATAGAAGATCCTGGGCTTACTGAACAACAGCAGTGAGCCTGCCACAGCCACCGCCATGAGAGCCCATTTTAACTTTTTGCTGTAATCCGGCACCATGGATGCCTTCACATTCATGACAATATTCGAGATTTTCTCCTGGGATCTGGATCTGATCTCCTTTTTCAAATATTTTATCAGCTGATAACGGCTGGTCAAAAATGCATATACCACCAGGATGATAAGTCCGATCACATAAGTTTTCATCGGAAAATGAAAGAAAAACAGAGATATGTATACGAATAACAGAACCGCCAAAACGGCATTCAGTATGTTTTTTCTGCGCAGCATATCCTCCGGGATCAGATTCTGTTCTTCCGTGATCCCGGCGCGCTGCATTTCACGCTTGATAAACCCTTCGACACAATCCTCCTCGGACATGGCAAACAGCGGATCAAAATCCTCTGCATGCACTATCCTGCCCGTTACCGTTTCGTCAGCTGCCGGTGCATGGATCACCGCCTCAGCTGCTGTCTGCACCTTTTCCTTCCCGGACTGTTTACTTAGCTTTTGATTCCATACACCCTTTTTCATAGCAATGGGTGTCACAATAAATGCTCCCACAAACACCGCCATGAAATCCACGATTGCGATTCCTGTGGTAATGAAGAAATCAAAAAATAATAGTATTGCGATTCTGACCCCAAATAAGGTCCAGAAGATTTTTCTGCTGTTGTCCTTAGAGATCAGCTTCGACAGCGGCAAAAGCACAAATACAGACATATGTATTGTCACAAATGCCTCCATAAATAAAGTCATTCCCATTCCCATACCGTTATTTTCCCTTCTTTTATACTGTGCATAGCACCTTTTTCGTCTCCAAAGGACTACGATACTCTTCCATTTCGCGATTCTGTCGTTTAATATTCAGAGCTTAACAAGAAGTCCGCTATGTGCATCGTCTTGATGCCCTCGTAGTTTCCTCCCGAGAACTCATCCGTTGTGAGAACATATTTGGGGTAGTTATCGTGGATTTCCAACAACCGGTCGTATTCCCGTTTTTCCGTTTTCAGAGAATGAAGCTCCTGCGTCACCTGCACATAGAGCTTTTCATTTTGCCGTACTGCGACAAAGTCGATCTCGCTGCTGCCGAATTTGCCGACATTGACGGTATACCCTCTGCGGCAAAGCTCCAAGTACACGACATTCTCTAAACTGGATGCCACACTGTCAGCGTTATAGCCGAGAACGCTGTACCGCAGGGCGGTATCGGCAAGATAGAATTTCTCCTGTGTTTTCAGGATCTCCTTGCCTTGTAAATCAAAGCGGGAGCATCGATGAAGCAGGTACGCCTTCTCCAGCTTCTCCAAATAACTGTAAACTGTTTCATTGTCCAACGCACGGTGTTCCGCTTTCAGGTAATCCGAAATGGACTTTGCCGAGAAGGTATTGCCCACATTGTTGAAGGTATACTTGACCACTCGTTCCAACTGGTCGATCTTCCGCACCTGATTGCGCTTGACAATATCCGAGAAGATCGTGGAGTTGTAAATATCACGCACGATGGTGTAGACCTCGTCCTGAGAGAACTCCTGCAAATGCGTTGCCGGGAAACCGCCCAAGCGTACATAGTCGACAAGCTCCGTCTTCGGCTCTCCCACCTCGGTATAATGGCTTTTGAACATCAAGTACTCGCCAAAGGACAAAGTGAAGATGCGGAAAGATACATATCGTCCCGTCAGATAGGTTGAGATCTCAGAGGACATCATGCGAGAGTTAGAGCCCGTCACATACAGGTCAACATCAAAGTCAGATGCCAGCGAATTGACGACCTTTTCCCAGCCCTTGATTTCCTGAACCTCATCGAGAAACAGATAGGTTTTTCCATCGGGCGAAAGACGCTCTTTAAGCTGTGCGTACATCTGCTTTGCCGTCATATCCTCATATTCCATTGAGTCATAGCGGCAACTGACAATGCGCTCCTTTGGAATGTTATGCTGCGCTTTCAATCTCTCCATAATCATTTTCAGGATCGTTGATTTTCCGCAGCGACGTACTCCCGTAAGGATTTTTACAAATGGCGTATCCACATAAGCCATGATCTTCTCTACATACAAAGGTCTGTAAATCATCGTGACCACCTCCGTTTGTAAATAGTATACCGCAATTCTTGCCAAAAGGCAATTCGTTTTGCGATTACAAACCGCAAAACTTTTCGTTGGTTTATTTTGTTTTGACACCTACCTTCTTTCCTATCCTGCTCAAAGTATACATTATTTCGAGCAAAATATCAGTTATATTTTGGCTTTTTGCTCGAAATTGCACTATTATGCTTGAACCAATGTCAATACCCCCTACCCTGGCTTTCAAAACTTATATCTCTTCATGATTATTCGCTTTCGCTAGTCCTAAAATGTATGAACAAAACTAAACTTCGCAAAAAATCGGCATCAAATCCATTTCTGAATTCAACACCGATTCTCTGCTTTTCCTTTTTTCTGTTGTAAGCCTTTCCACTCGGAACTGATCTTGTGACCGGATTCAGTTCTCCCCATGTTGTTCGCTGCTTAGCATAATATTCCCTCTGCGCTTTCTTACTTCTTTTATCAAGCTTTACATATTGCTTCATTTTCTCATCCTCGCTTTCGTGCCTTCTTCAATCATCTTTGCAATTTTACCGCAGGCGTCAGGATAATCTTTATGTCCCAGTAAGAGCATTTTATCTTTAAGTCGTTCTAGAGCTTCCTCAAATCTTGCGACGTCCCTCTTTAGCACCTTACAGAATACAATGCAGTACGACGAACCATCCTTGACCATCTCTCCCTTAAATTTCATAGTTATCTTATTCTGCACAAACAATTGGTCCGCCAGATAAGAGCTATGATCTACATAAGCATAAGGAACCGCAAATAACGAAAAATCACTCATTTTCCAATAATTCTTCATTCTCATCATCTCCAACATAAAGGAAGCTGCAGAAGATCCGAAGACCTCCCACAGCCTGTGCTTATAACCGAACCTCCACACGCAGTTTCCTGCAGGTTTTCTACAAGGCCGCTGTTAAGAAATCTTGCATCAGATTTTAAAACCTACAATGAACATAAACCGATAACACATAACCCATAACAGACATACCCTTACCATGAACAAAAACTTCCGGGATCACCATTAATCTCATAAAGCCTTGTACGGAAAAATTCTTAGATGTCTACTTCAAACTGTACTGTTTGATTGTACTTATCAAGAGCCATCTGCATTTCCATAATGGTCTTGGATACAGCCTCATACTCCTTCTTAATCAGCTCCAGGTCATAGTTAATATACCTATATTCTGGAACCGTATTTCTGGACATATAAGAGCGCTGCTCCTCTCTGGCTTTTGGTAACTGCTTACGCATCTGATCAAGCACTGATTTTCTCTTGTTCAGCTGAGCCATCTTTATAAGAATTGTATCAATGCTCATTTCTGCATCGCCCACCTGAACCTTTTCATTAGAATTGGTTACATTAAGCGCATGCTTGATAATTGCAATTTTCTCATCAAGAGATGTAATAGTAGCTACAACCTCTGTATAATCATATTCTGGTACGACAGGTTCCTCATTGATAGCTGCAACATAGGTACTGGATGTTGCCTCTTTGTTTACCCAGAAGGCCTTATCTTCTTCCAGGCTCTTAAGCATTTTATTTGCATATGCTGATGTCATTGTCTGCATTTCCTTACGACCTCCTTTTTCTTTTGTTTTTTGTTCTGATATTAGCTTACTGCATGACAGATGCTTTGTCATTGTACCAACGGTTTAATACCATAGAAAATCCGCAGTCAGATTTTCTATGGTATTAAATAATTCCCCATAAACGAACAACATCCCCGTCAACGACGAGGATATCTTCAATACTGGTATGCAGTAATCTGCTTAAGATTACAAAATTGTCTAAGCTCGGCAATGATCTACCGGAAATCCATTTGTAGATTGCCTGCGGATTCTCAAATCCCATAGCATTCTGCACATCTTTCACAGTATAACCATTTTCCATGAGCAGTTTCTTAATTTGCTTCCCTGTCTCCTTTTGTTGGATTGACAAATACATTGGTTCCATCTCTTTGTACCTCCGTAATTTTCTTCCATCCCGAATCACAATCTCTATTGGTAGACTTATATTATATCGGATGTATTCACAAAATGCATTAAACTTTTAGTTTAACTCGGACACGCAAACATAAGTGGGCAGGGCCAGACTCGAACTGGCGTAGACCGGAGTCGGCGGATTTACAGTCCGCTGCAATTGCCACTATGCGACCTGCCCATAAGTGACCCCTGCGAGACTTGAACTCGACATTTGCAGCTTGAGAGGCTGCCGTCCTAACCTTTAGACTAGGGGCCATTCAGTGATCCCCGCCGGACTTGAACCGAGCATTTTAGCCTTGAAAGGGCTATGTCCTAACCTTTAGACTAGGGGACCATAATGCTCATATCAGGATTCGAACCTGAATCAATCGGTTCTACGCTCCGCTTCGGTCCGTTCAGGGCAATCGTCCCCCGGACGATTTGAACCGTAGCCGATCATTCTATCCATTGAACTATACGAGCATATACGGGCTAAATATATTTCAACTCAGCCCTGTTTATTCACTTTTCATGCGCTAATCTGCTTTGTTCTATTTACATCGATTACGATAATCTCATCCATCGGAACATCCAGCACTGCTGCCAGTACAACCAGATTATCGATTGTAGGCATGGCAGTTCCGTGCTGCCACTTGTAGATGGCCTGAGGAGTCGCAAATCCAAAGATATCCTGCAGGTCTCTTACAGTCAGACCTGCTGCCTCTCTCAGTCTCATGATATTCCTTCCGGTAGCTACCATATCGATGGTAGGCATAGTAAACATTTCTTCCTCCGTTTCTGCTTCTGCAGGTGGAGGAAGAATGCCCTCCACCTTAATCAGAAGCCTTAAAATTGTATATAGGTTTCATCACATCGATTACATCTACAGACTCTCGGATCACATCAATGATGTCCTCCAGACTCTTGTATGCCATCGGTGCCTCGTCCAATGTATTTTCATTAATCGAAGTGGTATAAATACCCTTCATTGTCTCTCTGTATTCATCCATGCTAAGATTTGCTTTCGCCTTTGTTCTGGACATAAGTCGTCCTGCTCCGTGAGGTGCAGAATAATTCCACTCCGGATTTCCTTTTCCAACAGCAAGCACACTTCCATCTCTCATATTTATTGGAATCAGCACTTTCTCTCCACTATGGGCTGCTATTGCGCCCTTTCTCAAAATCATTTCATCTGTATCAATATAATTATGAATTGTATGGAAGGCTTCTCTGCCAGCCATCCTGGTTCTCTCCAGAATAATCTCAGCCATTTTCTCTCTGCTTCGTCTTGCAAAAGCCTGGCAGATTTCAACATCGTGAAGGTAGTCCTCAAGATATTTTCCTGATAAGTAGCACAGATCTTCAGGCATACTTGTCTCAGACTCATATACCTGCCAGTGAAGCTGTTTTAACGCATCCTGAATCTCACTTCTACGTCCCTGCTCCTTATAGGTTCTGATAATCTCATCACGCTTCTCAAGATAGTCCCCATAGCCTCTGTCTAGGTTAATCGCCAGCTTCTGATAAAGCTCTGCAACCTGCTTACCCAGATTACGTGAGCCTGAATGAATCACAAGATATTTGGTTCCATCACCTGCTTCATCTATCTCTATAAAGTGGTTACCACCACCAAGGGTTCCAAGTGAACGCTCTAATCTCTTTGTGTCCTTCAGTTCTCTGTAGCAAGCAAGTTCTGTCAAATCAAATCTCTCCTGGCGACCTTCCCACACGTTCATTCCCGATGGAATAAAATGTGCAGCCTCATCAACCTTTACAAAATCAATATCAACCTTGCCTAAGTTCACGGTATACATACCGCATCCGATATCAACACCCACTACATTTGGAACAGCCTTATCAGTAATTGTCATTGTGGTTCCAATAGTGCAGCCTTTACCGGAATGAACATCAGGCATGATTCTTATTCTTGATCCTTCCGTCATCGGATAATCACACATACGTCTGATTTGTTCTATCGCTTCATCCTCTACTACTCTTGCATAGCAGATGGCTGTATTTATTTTTCCTTTGATTTCAATTATATCCATGCTTCTCTTACCTCATTTCTGTGATATTTATCAGGTGCTCTACCATTGAGCTAACGGAGCATAACGCAGAACTGCCTTACCAATCAGGCTTATATCTGCAAAAAAATACCGCCTACCATGTGCATCCACACAAGATAAGCGGTTCAAAATCTATGTATCCGGTTGTCCTCTCCTGTCCCTACGACAGGCCTACATCCATCACCACAGCATTCCCTTCAAGCTTATTCTTATCTGAATACACAAAGCTAAAGCCCCACTCTTTTTCATAATCGAGTGCTGCATTTTTCAAACTTTCCAGATATAAATAACTTGATCGAATAGCTGTGAACATTCTTTTTTCCTTTCCCAGACCCATCACTTCGGATCCGCTTTTCTTTCTTTGTTATCGACAGAATACCACAGCAACATTAGTTTGTCATTATACTTGTGGTATAACTTCGACGCATCATAGTGCAATCAGCCTAGCTATCAAATTATCCAATTCAAATTTGCTCCTTAAAATTTATATTACTGTAGCAACTGTCTCCTATAATTCTTTCCATGTAAAACTCACAACCCAAAGCCCCTTATAGCTTGTATCCTTCTTAAATAAAAATCTATTTCAGACTTTATTTCTTTTCATT
>UMDI01002959.1_pt1 | contig 17714 bp, 16 predicted proteins | sample 1964451 | NCBI WGS metagenome assembly UMDI01 (sample SAMEA4835990, study PRJEB28245) | human gut metagenome | biome: gut microbiome; material: fecal sample | place: Denmark | collected 2008 | reverse complement strand
CCAGCATCCATCTGCTGCCATTGATTTTTGCAAGGACAACCGCAAGGATTACGCAGATTTCTATACCGATCTGTTAGACAAATAAAGCATAATACAAAACAGGCATCCGGGGTTCGCCAGATGCCTGTTTTATCTCTGTTATAAACGTTTAAATCTGTCTGCAAAGTGCATCCACTTTCGCAATTTCTTCCATCATACACATTTCTTTCAGATCCTGTGCATTTCCTTCGGAATGTTCCACTTCCTTTGAGAAAATACGCGCTACGTCAATACGGTCAGACATTGTGAATTTTCCACCGTTTCTGTGAAAACGTGCCGCATCCATATCTCTTACCACAAGGGTTGCCATCACAATCATTTTGGCATAGGATAAAATATCATAATCATATATCGAATTCATCAGATAACGATACACAAAATAAACCAGAAGATGTTCATAGCCAAGTTCCGAATAATCCGATGATCGCATATATTCTGTCAGAAATGCCTCATAGGTATCTTCGTGATACAGCTTTTCGAATTCTTCCTTGGTGTGAACCCATTCCTCATCCAGCTCTTCCATATCGGCAAAAACCGCAAAACGTTCCTCGAAATCTTCATAAGAAAGTGCACGAACCGGCTTCTCTTTTCCCTCAATATTTTTCTGCTCCCACTCCCGAAGTTCATGACCGGCATCTTCGTATCTCCAGTCTGCCAGTACCGACATATCCTCTTTTGCCTGTGCATAATTGATCACGGTCTGTACACGGTCACACCACGCCAGAAACTCTCTCATGCGCTCCGGAATATTATGGGTACGATTCTGCAGAATATTCACCGACTCCTGCTGCACCCATTCCATGAACGCAACATATGCCGGATCGTCCTCACCGTCATCGCAATTTCCGGGCAGCTCTATATCCACCAGCTTTTCCGGTTCTGTCCGCTCAAACAGAATCCGTCCGACTTCCTCGCAGGAAAGACTCAGTGCTTTCTGCTCCACATCTCCGTAAATCAGGGAAAAACGCGGATATTCTGTACACACTTCACACAGAGCCTCTTCCCCAAGTGCTGTATAAAGATCACAGAGATTATGGTCATTGAGCATGGCACAGCGTTTCTTCCCTTTCAGCTTAAAACGGTATCCACCGCCATCATCATCCGGATCGGCCTCATACATACTTTCTTTGAGTCTTTTGCCAAATTTACCTTCCACACTGTTGTAATATGCATAGGAATCCTCATCAATGTCAATTTCCCAGCCTGCACAGCAACTGTCCTTGCAGCGGGATGCAATGCAGGAAAATTTCTCATAATATTCCGGAACCCGTAAAATCACGATGCCTGCCTCTCTTTCTCTTCTTTTTCTGCCATGTACTCTTTCTCCATAGTTTCCCAGTCCGGATCCTGTGTGCCTTTAAAGTGATTATAGGCTATATAGCCAATGCACCAGATCAATCCTGCCATCGTTGTTGAAAAAAGTATTTTGACAACACATACCGCAAGCAGTGTGACATTCAGGTCCCCTGCCAGAAAAGAAACTGCCAGAGTATGAAGCGGAAGCACAAGCATCTTCCACACCCCGTAATATGCTGCTGCAATCACACCGATTGTATAACAGACAAATCCCAACAATGCATTAATATGCTTTTTCATATGTATCCATCCTCGTTTTCATAACTATTCCATCAACTTAACTATTTTGCCACTTTCCATGGTTTTTTTCAAGTCAAGAATGCGCTGATTGACCGATCCCCGGAACTTGAGCGTAATATCCTTCTGTTCCTCAATAAATGGACCGTCCACCAGTACATCGATCAGGGAAAGCAGGTCATCCGTGTCTTTCGTATGTTTTCTGCCTCCCAAAATCAGGTCTTTATCATATATATATCCGGTAAATGCCCAGACATTCTTATCCGGATACAAACTTTTTACTTTTTTCATAAAAGGAAGAAGAGCCTCCTGATTTTCTTCCTCAAACGGCTCTCCTCCCAACAGGGTCATTCCCTCTATATACTCCGGTTTCAGTGAATCAAGCACCTTTTGCTGTACCTGCTCATCGAAACATTCTCCATAGGTAAAATCCCATGTCTGTGGCTGAAAACAGCCCTTACATGCATTGCGGCATCCGGATACAAACAGTACCGTCCGACAGCCGAGACCGTTTGCGATGTCACAATACTTAATTCCAGCATAATTCATAATTTACTCTTTCTTTTTATTCAGGAAACGGATGCAGCCTGCTGCTGCCAGTAAAAAAACAATTACTGCTGCTCCAAATACCATCCGCAGATCAACCGCTCCTGTCTTTGGTGTTGCATCTGTCCGGTTTCCGTTTTTTGATGTATTTCCACTGTTATTCTTTTTGTTCGATGAAGTTTTATGTGTATTCCCGCTGCTGCTCTGGGATTCCTGCGTATCGTCTGTATCATCGTACGAATCGGTATCGTCCGTATCGTCTATATCATCTGTATACTCTGTGTCATCCTGACTGTCCGACTGACTCTGGGAAGTGCTCTGGGACTGTGACTGGCTCTGTGTCTGTCCTGCAGAAGCATCCACAACCGTTGTAACCGTAACCGGATTGTAACTTGCATCCGTCACTTCACGCACTGTCAGGGTAACTGGCATCGTTGTATATGCATTTTTCGCCTTAAAGGTAACCGTGGCAATGGTTTCATTCTGGGAATAAGTCTTATTTAAAATTGCCGAAAGATTAAGTGCCTGCTGATTATTTTCCGTAACCGGGGAAACCAGCTCAATATTTCCCGAATCCGAAGAAATCGTATTTGCCCATGTGGTTCCTACATATTCCAGATCAGAATCGTCATATGCCAGTCTTGCTGCAAATGTCGAAAGTCCCGGATTATTGCTTCCGACCAGACGTACCGTTACCGTATCTCCGGCTTTTGCATCATTGGTTGTTCCAACCGTCAGATTCATCTGGCTGTTCGCCGCCATAACCGGCTGCGGAACGGCTGCAAAAAGCAGCGCCAGCGCACATCCCATCATCAGTATCGTTTTCATCATCCCTAATTTTTTCATCTTCTGCCCTATATCCTTTTTGCTATGACTACGAGTCTCCCATTGTTTACCGTGTATTCACAGGTAGAGAGCATGATTGTGGTATCTCCATAGATAAGATGCTCCCCTGTATCATACACACGGTTCTCTTCCACAAAATCCAGCAGATTCTGAAACTCTTTCCGGTTTTTATAATTCCGAAACCAGTAATAACGGAATCCGGATTCGTCTTTTTCCTTTACATGTGTCTTTACCACCGCAACAATCTGATATTGTCCAGTTTCATAAATCGTATCAAAAGTAATCACCGGATGCTTTTTGTAAAATTTCTTATCCAGATAGGCATCCAGATCTCCAAACTGGCTTCCATCACTTACGTTGTGCCCAAAGATCACAATATTCTGATCCATCGGATCAATGCTGGCATCTGCGGAAACAAACGGGTTTCCCTTATTATCATCTTTTCCTTCAAAATTGTGTTTCAGATAATATTCCCCGCCTGTATGATCCTGCATCACCGGATAATCGATTGGTGTCCCGTCAACTTTGATCCATCCAACCAGATCCGGATACATACTATATAATATATCATATTGGTCTAAGATTGCAAGCTGGTCCGTCTTTTCTGTCTCACGATTTTTCATTTGCTGCTTTTCTTTGCGGATATATTCCAAAACCGCTTCCTTTTTTGCCTCTTTGATCTGAAAATAATTCAATGCAAGTAACAGAACAACCGCCATGGCCAGGAAAGAAAAGGCGATGCGTCTGCATACCTTTTCCACCATCGGCCGATGGCGGTTTCTGCCACTCGGCCCGATGCGTTTTTCTTTCTCTTCCCGGGGTTGTGGATCTTCTACCTCATGGTGTTCATACAAATGGGCATATTGTTTCCGTTTGTTTTCTTCCATGTTTTATAAATGTAATACTCTTTCTTTGATTTCCTGTGTACGTCCCTGATTCCAGAACTGTGTTCCGATATACCCGCACGTACGACGTGCAACACTCATCTTATCCTGATCACGGTTTCCGCAGTTCGGACACTCCCAGACGAGTTTTCCGCTGTCCTTTTCCTCAACAATTTTGATCTCACCGTCATAGCCACATTCCATACAGTAATCACTCTTCGTGTTGAGCTCCGCGTACATAATATTATCGTAAATGTATTTCATGACGGCAATCACGGCATCAATATTATCCTGCATATTTGGTACTTCCACATAGCTGATTGCACCACCCGGAGACAGCTTCTGGAACTGTGACTCAAACTTCAGTTTATCAAAAGCATTGATATTTTCCGTCACATGCACATGATAACTGTTCGTAATATAATTTTTATCTGTTACGCCCTCTATGATACCAAAACGCTTCTGCAGACACTTTGCAAATTTATAGGTAGTGGATTCCAGCGGCGTACCGTACAGACTGAAATCCATATTTTCCTTTTCTTTCCACTCTGCACAGGCATCATTCAGACGCTGCATGACACGCAGTGCAAATGGTGTTCCGGTCTCCGGCTCCGTATGGGAAACACCTGTCATATAACGGGTACACTCGCACAATCCCGCATATCCCAAAGAGATGGTGGAATAACCGCCAAATAAAAGTTTGTCGATCGTCTCTCCCTTTTTCAGACGGGCAAGCGCTCCGTTCTGCCACAGAATCGGAGCCACATCACTCGGTGTGCCAAGAAGTCTCTTATGTCTGCACATCAGTGCCCGGTAGCACAGTTTTAGACGTTCATCGAGAATCTTCCAGAATTTTTTCTCATCTTTTCCGGAAGAACATGCCACATCCACCAGATTGATCGTCACAACTCCCTGGTTAAAACGTCCGTAATATTTCGGTTTTCCGGTTTCCGGGTCAATATACGGAGTAAGAAAACTGCGGCATCCCATACATGGATAGCAGTGTCCTTCCCCGTTCTTGTCCACTTTCAGTTCTTTCATCTTCTTTTCGGAAATATAATCCGGAACCATGCGCTTTGCCGTACACTGTGCAGCCAGGCGTGTCAGATAAAAATACTTGGAATCCTCATGGATATTATCTTCTTCGAGTACATAAATCAGTTTCGGGAAAGCCGGGGTAATAAATACTCCTTTTTCGTTCTTTACTCCCTTGATTCTCTGATGCAGCATCTCCTCAATGATCGCTGCCAGGTCATCTCTGGTCTGTCCCTCCGGCACTTCGTCGAGATACATAAACACCGTGATAAACGGAGCCTGACCGTTTGTGGTCATAAGCGTGATCACCTGATACTGGATCATCTGCACACCACGGTTGATCTCTTCTCTTACACGCATCTCTGCTACTTTATTGATTTTCTCCTCATCCAGATCCAGCCCGATCTTTTCAAACTCTGTCCGGACCTGTATCCGGAATTTTTCACGGCTCACCTGTACGAACGGTGCCAGATGGGACAGTGAAATACTCTGTCCTCCATACTGCGAACTTGCAATCTGCGCAATCGCCTGTGTTGCTATATTGCAGGCCGTGGAAAAACTTCTCGGACGGTCAATTCCGGTCTCGCTGATTACAGTACCATTCTGCAGCATGTCCTCTAAGTTCACCAGACAGCAGTTATGCATGTGCTGCGCAAAATAATCTGCATCATGGAAATGAATCAGTCCTTTTTCATGTGCTTCCACAATATCTTCCGGCAACAGGAATCTCTTCGTGATATCCTTGCTGACTTCTCCCGCCATATAATCTCTCTGTACACTGTTTACAGTAGGATTTTTATTGGAATTTTCCTGTTTTACTTCCTCATTGTTACACTCTAAGAGGGACAGAATCTGTTCATCAGTAGAATTGGATTTACGCACAAGCGCTCTCTTATAACGGTATGTAATATAATTACGGGCAACCGTAAATGCATGCTGGTTCATCAGCTGGTTCTCTACCATATCCTGGATTTCCTCCACGCTGGCAGATCGTTTCATGTTTTCACATGCCACTTCCACATTATCGGCAATCTCCTGAATCTGCTCATCGCTGAGTTTTTCATAATCGATTACCGATGCATTCGCTTTCTGTACAGCCGCAACGATCTTATTCGAATCAAAAAATACTTCGACTCCGCTTCTCTTAATAATTTTCATGTTCCATCTTCCTCTCAAATTCTATCTTTATAAACGATTGTTTACACAAAATATAAGATATAGAGATTACTCCCTATATCTTGTATATTTTCATTAACAAATACAAGACTACACTACATCTTGTGTTATTGTCAACCCACATTTCTACATCATGTGGAGGCTTACTCCATGGAAATGTAGACGTATCTAGGCGTTTATGCAATATGTGAAAAAATTCCGCGCCATTTTTGTAATAATTTTTACAGTCTGCTGTCCGTGCGCAGCACATCAATGAATTTGCCGGCTTCTGCCCATGCCTTCTTTGATTCTGGAATATTCAGATATGCCATCTGGAACACATGAAACATCCCTTCATAAACAGACAGGCGCACTTTTACTCCCTGCTCCCTTGCCTTTGCTGCTACCGAAACCGAATCACTCAGAAGCATCTCAATCGATCCAACCTGTATGAGCATTGGCGGAAATCCCCGGAAATCCCCAAACAGCGGAGAAATATACGGGTCCATCCGGTCATGTTCCCCCGGATAATCATTCTGGTAAATCAGACTCTCCTTCGTATTTCCAAACAGTGGATCTTTCTCATAATTGGTCTCATAAGACTCCCCGCTGGCCGTCAGATCCGTCCACGGAGACATGGCTATGATTCCTCCCGGTACCGGCATATTATGATCCCGCAGATACATACAGAGTGCCATCGCCAGTCCACCGCCTGCCGAATCTCCGGCAAGGATAATCTGTTCTCCATAATATCCCTTGGAAAGCAGCCAGCGGTATGATGCCAATGCATCTTCAAGTGCTGCCGGATATGGATTCTCCGGGGCCACACGATAATCCGGAGTAAGCACATTGCATCCATGGCTCAGCTCGTTATATAATCCTGCAAACACATAATACGCATTGCGCACAGCTCCCGTATAACCACCGCCGTGTAACTGCAGAATCACGTAATCCGTGTTTGGATTTTCCTTTAACGACAAAAGTTTCATCGTAAAATGATCCATATTGATTCCTGTCAGGTTAAACATTGCCGGTGGAATCCATGGCGGCTCTATCATCCGCTTGCGCAGCTCTCCGCTCTTTATTTTTTTTCCGATTTTCAAATCATTGGTAAAATGTGACAGCATTTCTGCCACCACACGTCCTTTTACACTCGCTTCGCTTTCTATCATATATGAAATCTCCGTTTCAGTTCGGTTCGTGCACGCTGATCACCAAGAATCAGTGTTCCAAGGAATAAAAATACCGATACCCCGAGGGACCCCCATGCCAGATATGGAAAATGAATGATTCTCATCTGCAGCAATACCACCGGCACAATGCTCAGCAATATCGTCAGCAGTTCCGACATCATATAACTCTGCCAGTTTCTCCGGTTTATCAGAATCAGGATAAACAACGCCAGATCAATGGCAATGATTCCCCCCGGAAGCACATAGTCTAACGACCAGCGCCGGTATCCGGTCAGATAATCAATTCCAAGAAGCATTACAATGGCAAGAAGTACCAGACAGACGGTTTTGGCCAGATATCCGGATTTTCCCAGAATTGCCATGCGAAGCACCACATTTCCATATAAAAGAATGATACCAATTACAAGGCTCCATGCCACTTCCCTGTCCACCTGGAAATTGATGGCAATCAGCAGACACTCCGCCACAATGGAGATAAACAGTACCAGATTCTCCACAAACCGGAATTTACGCGCCGTTGCAATGGCATCCGGATACCGGCTCTCTCCCGGTATCCCGTCCGACTCCAGCACATGTTTACAGAGCGGACAGCGGTCCGTATCGTCCAATATGACAACATTACATTTTTTGCATTTATTCATAATATACTCCGTTCGTCTCAATCTCCACATCCACACCATCCGCCGCAATCTTGCGGAAAAATGCCTTCTGTACCAGAGCCTCGGAAAAGATGGAACTAAATGTAAATACCAGCGTATCCTGGTAAGAACAGATCGTTCCTTTCAGATACTGCCCTTTTGACATGGCTATAAAAGCCGAAAAACCTTCTATATAGGGCTGGTAAATATCTTTGATCTTGATATTACCGATGTTTGTGATCGTTGTCGTATTTGCCACTGCGGATTTTTCATATACGATACGCATGGCAATATTTTTCAAAAATAACGGCACCGGACGCATAAGCAGGTTCCTCTGATTGGATACACTGTAAGAAAACAGATCCTCTAAATGTTCCTTATTGATCTGGGAGTGCAGGCTGCTTTGTATGCATGCAAGTACTTCCTCAAACGTGTAGGACTCTTTCTGTGGACGGAATTCTGCAGATACCATAACAAAAAAGTTTTTTGTCGTATCCGAATCAAAATACGGCCGCAGATTGACCGGCACTGCGATTCGGATCGGTTTTCCTCCCGGCATCCCGTGTAACAGTTCTTTATACACACTCCATACAAAGACTGCAATAAAATATTCATTCAAAGATGCATGATAGCCATGTGCTACCTTTTTCAGCTGTGAGACCGGCATCCGCCCATGCATGACACCAAATTCTCCGGCCGGAAGTTTATCTTCTTTGATCAGATATGCTTTTTCTTTATTAAATCCGCTTGGCTTGCTGCTGCGGTAATTGCGGACAAAGCTGTCCTCCCTGCTGAGAGAGGTATCTCCGCTCAGTTTGTTTCCTTCTTTTTCCGCCAGTTCCGGATGCACCAGACGCAGATACTGATACGTCAGCTCCCGGAGGAAATTAATGCCTCCCATGCCATCGGTCAGTACATGAAACACTTCCAGATTGATTCTTGACTTATAATAGGTCACACGGAACAGATAATTGCGGTTTTTGTTCTGCCGGATAAACCGGCATGGAAACATCGCCTCTTCCGTGACTTTCGGCGCCTTTTTTCCGTTCTCTTCAAAATAATACCAGAATACGCCTGTGCGCATCCGAAGATTAAACCCATCGAATTTCGGCAGAATCATGTCCAGCGCCTGCTGCAGAAATTCCACCTGAACCTCTTCTTTTAAGGTCACACTGATCCGGTACACGTTTGTCATACTCTCCCCCGCAATGGACGGGAAAAGATGTGCTGTATTATCAAGCTTATCCCAGCGCACCTGACGCGGAATCGTCTTGGTTTTTTTCTTGTCTTTCATTGATTAATTACTTCCTTGGTTATTTCAAAAACATGCCGAATCCTGCCACACTGAGCACCATCATAATAATTCCTGCCAGCAGAACCCCGAGCATGACGGCGATAATTGTTGATTTAAAATCCATGTCCAGAATACTAGCCGCCAGTGTTCCTGTCCATGCACCGGTTCCCGGAAGCGGAATTCCTACAAACAGGAGCAGTGCGATAAACAGCCCCCGGCCTGCTTTTTCCTGTAATTTCTTTCCGCCCTTTTCTCCCTTCTCCAGACACCAGGAAAAAAACTTTCCAATCACCGGTTTATCCGCTCCCCATACCAGAACTTTCCGTGCAAACAGATAAATCACCGGCACCGGCAGCATATTTCCGATAATTGCCACAATATAAGAAGAAAGTACCGGCAGCTGCAGTCCCTGCGAAATAATAATGGAACCGCGCAGTTCCACCAGTGGTACCATGGAAACAAAAAATACCCACAAGTATTTTGTCAACATAAAAAATCCTCGCTTTATTTATTTAAATATTTTTTCAGAAAATCGATCAGTTTATGCATCTGCTCATCCGTACCGATTGTGATACGCAGATATTCGTTGATCCGTGCCGGCTTGCCAAAATGCCGCACATAAATATCGTTTTTCTTCAGTGCTTCAAACAGTTCCACACCGGAAACATCCGGATGCATGGCAAAAATAAAGTTGCTTTTGGAATCACCAAATACGAACCCGAGTGCCCGAAGCTGCTCTTTGGTCCACTCTCTTGTCTTTATGATTTTCTCTGTCGTCTGCTCAAAATATGCCCGGTCACGGATAGATGCCGTTCCCAACGCAATGGTGATACGATCCATCGTGTATGAATTGAAGGAATACTTCACATCATTTAAATATTTAATCAGTGTCGGATTACTGATGGCAAAGCCAATCCTCGACCCCGCCAGAGAACGTGACTTGGAAAATGTCTGTACCACAATTACATTATCGTATTTATCAATCAGAGGCAGGGCACTCTCTCCTCCAAAGTCAATATATGCCTCATCCACGATCACAATCACATCCGGATTTGCCTGAACGATCTCCTCAATGGCAGATACCGGAAGAAGTTCCCCGGTCGGCGCATTCGGATTTGGGAATACAATTCCACCATTTTCACATTTATAGTCTGAAGGATTCAGGCGGAATGCATCATCCAGCGGAATCTGTGTATACGGAATGCGAAGCATTTCTGCCCACACGTCATAAAATGAATAGGTAATATCCGGAAACAGAATCGGCTTCTTTGAATTAAAGAAGGTCATAAACAGCATTGCAAGCACATCATCCGATCCGACACCGACAAAGACCTGTGAAGGGGCTACCTGATAGAATTGTGCAATCCCATCCACCAGATTTGTCACAACCGGATCCGGATACAGCCGCAGATCATCCGTATGAAAATGTTCCAGTGCTTCCTTTACCCCCGGTGCCGGCGGATATGGATTTTCATTGGTATTTAACTTGATGATCTGTGATTTCTTTGGCTGCTCTCCCGGTGTATAGGGAACAACCTTACGTATATTTTTTTCCCAGTTTTTCAACTTTAATCTCCTTTATATGTACAATATTACAGTCACTTACCACTCTACCGCATTCTTCCTCAAATGTAAAGAATTGACGCGGCAAAAAAAACGCAAAAAAAATGAAATTTCAGCATTTTTTCCTCTTGCAGTTTTACACAATCGTGATAAAATATCCTAGCATTTGCAGTTTTGTTTAAAATATAAAAGGAGTAAATCATTATGGCAAGAAGTACAACAAAAGAATTGACCAGCGGTTCCCCTATGAAACTGATTCTCGGTTTCGCCGTACCGCTTCTGTTCGGTATGCTGTTTCAACAGTTTTACAGTCTCATGGACACCATCATCGTCGGCCGCTATCTCGGCGTGACGGCACTTGCTGCAGTTGGGGCAACCGGAAGTATCAATTTTCTGATCATAGGATTCTGTCAGGGAATCTGCAACGGTTTCGGTCTGCCGGTTGCCCAGCGGTTCGGTGCGCGCGACTATGACGGCGTGCGCAAATATGTCGGTAATTCCGCCATTCTGTCGGTTCTCATCGGCGGTGTTCTCACGGCACTGACCGTCATTTTCTGTCGGCAGATTCTGGTGCTGATGCAGACACCTTCCGATATTATCGACCTGTCCTACAATTATATTGTTGTTATTTTTGCCGGCATACCAGCCACCATCCTTTATAATATACTCTCCTCCTACCTGCGTTCTCTGGGGGACTCCATCACGCCGGTCATTTTTCTGATCGTTGCGGCTGTCTTAAATATCGGACTGGATCTGTTCTTTATCATCTGTCTGCACTGGGGAGTTTTTGGTGCCGCATTTGCTACCGTTTTATCGCAGGCGGTTTCCGGTGTGCTGTGTCTTTTCGTGATCATCCGAAAATTTGACATTCTGCACCTGAAGCGCTCCGACTGGGTACTGGATGCTTCCTATGTAAGAAATCTTCTGATTATGGGACTTCCTATGGGTCTGCAGTATTCCATTACCGCCATCGGAAGCGTCATTCTGCAGACTGCTGTCAACACCTTAGGTTCAGGCGCCGTGGCAGCCATGACGGCCGGCAGCCGTATTTCGATGTTTATGGTATGCCCATTTGACGCACTCGGTTCTACGATGGCAACTTACGGCGGACAGAACGTTGGCGCCGGAAAATACGATCGTCTGGCAAGCGGTATGAAATCCGCCATCATTCTTGCCGCAGTTTACTCCGCAGCGATCCTTGTTGTCATCATTTTCCTTGCACGTCCACTGATCTATCTGTTTATAGATTCTTCGGACAGTGCCAATATCACACAGGTTGTCGCACAGGCCAGACAATTTCTGATCACCAACACCTGCTTTTATATGCTTCTGTCACTGGTCAATATTGTTCGTTTTCTTATCCAGGGAATGGGCTTTTCCGGCTTTGCTGTATTTGCCGGTGTATTTGAGATGATTGCCCGCGCATTGATCGGTCTGATCTTTGTACCGATCTTCGGATTTACGGCTGCATGTTTTGCCAGTCCGCTGGCGTGGCTGTTTGCGGATTGTTTCCTGCTTCCGGCGTTCTTTCATTGCCGGAAGAAACTTATGCGGGGGCTTGCCAATAAATAACAGGTATAAATATAAGTTTTCTTGATGCGACGGAAGAAGGGGGACATTCTCTTTCTCCAGAAAAATTTGCAAAGCAGCGCCGATTTTGATTTCAGGTTCTTTTTTGAAAAATTTTACTTTAATGCCATTAGCGTTATGTGATGGAACTACGGCGCAGTTGCAAATTTGTTCTTCCGAAAGAAATGTCCCCCTTCTTCCTGTTGATTGGAAAAAAGATAAGTGAAAGAACGATTTTCACAAATTCTGTAAATGGGATCTATTGATATGTCACATTGAGAAAACCTATATTTAAAACACTCCCTCAATGGGTAACCTCTGCCTAAGAAAGTAATTAAACAGCCGCAATAAAACGTTCGAATGCCTTACGTCCCTCCGGTGTACATTTATATACGCCGGCATCCTGCAGCACTTCATTGAACACCAGACCGATTTCCTCATGCAGAATATCCATCACATTGTCTTTTGTGATCTTATCATACTTCGGAAGGAAACCTTCTGCCCATTCTGCATGGGAAGCAAGTGTTTCTGTTGCACGTAAGTCTGTACCATTTACCAGTGCATCGGCAAGCTCTGCCATCTCATCTTTCAGGCGGGCAGGCAGTACCGCAAGTCCCATAACCTCGATGAGACCGATGTTCTCTTTTTTGATATGATGCAGTTTTGCATGTGGATGATAGACACCCAGCGGATGCTCCTCGGTCGTGATGTTGTTGCGCAGTACCAGATCCAGTTCAAAATCATCTCCACGTCTGCGTGCAATCGGTGTGATCGTATTGTGTGGCTCTCCGTCTGTCTCGGCATAGATGAATGCATCCTCATCGGTATAGCCTCTCCAGGTTAAGAGAATCTTGTCTGCCAGTTCAATCAGACGCTCCTTGTCCGGTCCGCTGATACGGATGACAGACATCGGCCATTTCACGATTCCTGCTTTCACATCGGAAAATCCCTCAAACTGAAGTTCTTTTTCAATCGGTGCTTTTGCCATGGCAAATGTATAATGTCCACCCTGGAAATGATCATGACTTAAGATGGAACCTCCAACGATCGGCAGGTCTGCATTGGAACCTACAAAATAATGTGGAAACTGTGTCACAAAATCCAGAAGTTTTCCAAACGTTGCACGCTCGATTTTCATTGGCGTATGCTTGGAATTGAACACGATGCAGTGCTCATTGTAATATACATATGGAGAATACTGGAAAAACCAGTCACTGTTGTTAATCGTCAGTGGAATGATGCGGTGGTTCTGGCGTGCCGGATGGTTGACACGTCCTGCATATCCCTCATTTTCCTTACAGAGCTGGCACTTCGGATACGCGCTCTGCTTTGCATTTTTTGCTGCCGCAATGGCTTTTGGATCTTTCTCCGGTTTGGACAGATTGATGGTGATGTCCAGTGTTCCAAACTCGGTGTCGGTTGTCCACTTGCGGTCTTTTTTGATACGCTGTCTTCTGATATAATTGCTGTCACAGCTTAATTTGTAAAAATAATCCGTTGCGGCAAGCGGTGAGGTATGCTCATACAGATCACGGAACGTCTTGCGGACACTGCTTGGTTCCGGTACCAGACATCCCATAATTTTCGTATCAAACAAATCTTTGTATACAATACTGTTTTCTGCCATGAGACCATTCTCATATGCATAATCCATCATTTCTGCAAGGATTCCCTCAAGTTTTCCTTCTGCCTCTTCCTGTGTCCATGCCGAAAGATTTTCCACCTTTTCAAATACCGCATCCTCGATTTCGTCTACCTGAAAAAGCTCCAGCAGGCGGTTAATGGTGTATACTTTGTCCTCCGGATCTACCAGTCCGGTGCTCAGACCATATTTTACTAACTCTAAAATGTTCTCCTGAATCATCTCGTACTCCTTTTTATAAAGCCTGTCGGCAAATGCGGTTCCAATCAGATCCGCACACATTTACCCTATGTAATACGTTCTTAAATCAGACGGCTTGGGCCATCTCCGATGGAAACCACATAAAATTCCGGTGTCTTTCCGACTTTTTCCTCATATGCCTTTGTCAGCTTCTCCTTGAATTCGTCCACGGATGCATCCTTTACGATACTGACCGTGCATCCACCGAATCCGCCTCCGGTGATACGGGAACCGATCACACCAGGAATCTTCCATGCTTCATCCACAAGTACATCCACTTCCGGACAGGAGGTCTCATAATCGTCACGCAGGGAAACATGGGAAGCATTCATAAGTTTTCCGAATGTTTCAATATCGTTTTCCTTCAGAGCCCTGACTGCTGCGATTGTACGCTGATTCTCGTAAACCGCATGTTTGCCTCTCTTTCTGGCAACTTCATCCTTAATGGCTCCCTTGTACTGCTCAAACTGCTCATCCGTCAGATCTCCAAGCGTTTTGATATCCACAACGGTCTGCAGATCCTTCAGTGCCTGTGCACTCTCATTTCTGCGGTCATTGTATGCGGAAGTAACCAGGCTGTGTTTTACCATACTGTTGGTGACGACAATTTTTGCCCCGTCAAGTACGATTGGTGCATATTCAAAAGAAAGATCCGAAGTATCAAGGAAAATTGCATTGTCCTTTTTACCCATGGCAGATGCAAACTGATCCATAATTCCACAGTTGCAGCCATTGTAATTGTTCTCGGAATACTGTCCGATCAGAGCCAGATCCTGATTGGTCACATCAAAAGCATACAGATCCTTTAACATATATCCGGTAACCACTTCTAAGGATGCGGAAGAAGAAAGTCCGGAACCGTTTGGAATATTTCCGAATAATGCAATATCCAGACCGGTTTCCAGTTTCATGCCGCGTCCTTCAAATGCCCACATAACGCCCATTGGATAGTTGGTCCACAATCCATCCGGGTCCGGAGTAAATGCATCCAGAGAACTTTCGATCACACCCAGCTCATCGAAGTTCATGGAATAAAAACGCAGCTTCCGGTCGGTTCTCTTTCTTGCTGCCATGTATGTTCCAATGGTAAGTGCACATGGAAATACGTGTCCGCCATTGTAATCGGTATGCTCACCGATCAGATTCACACGTCCCGGTGCAAAATATACTCTGATGTCCCCCTCATCGCCAAAGATCTCTTTAAACTTTGCTAATACATCATTCTGAATCATTGTTCTCTCCCTTTCTGCATGTTCATCCGCTGCTTGGTGCAACGGTTCGTTTTCTTGATAATTCCATTATACATAAAGGGGAATTCTTTGCAATATGCTTTGCGCAACTTGCAACATTCCCCTTCCTTCATGCAACATTTTTACATATCTTATTTTCTAAAATCACGAATCACTTCCAGTGCCGGAAGGACATTTCCATCGTAGTCAAACAATGCCTGATTTGCCCACTCATTGCCACATGGTCCCGGATCATTCATATACTTTAAAGATGCCGGCGTTGCCCAGCCGCTTCCGTGTACCGGAATCCATGCAGGCTCCCACCAGAAAAATCCCAGACCTTTGTTGTCACGCACATGTGCCACGCGGTTTAAGAAGTCCTTCGTAAAATCTGCCTGTCCCTGTACCGTCATCGGATACTCGATCTTTGCCACAAGTTCCGGCTTTGTCGCATATCCCTTTCGCTCACTGTCCTTTAGTTTCTCATACTGCTTGTAATCTTCCATGGTATATCCCATAGAAACCTCTGCCACGATCAGTTCCTTCCCGTAACGGGCTGCCATATCGTTCATGTTGTCTTCAAGCATCTGCAGGGTGCCATGCCAGAACGGGTAATAGGAAAGTCCGATATAATCAAAATCTTCCCCACGCTCCATATAATGATCAAACCAGTCGCGGTACATCTCATTGTTTCCACCGTTGTCGAGATGAATCATCAGCGGGATCTCCGGCTTAACGGCACGGCATGCCCGGATACCGGAACTGATAAATCTTGCAATATTGTCATAATTCGGCTTTAATCCCTCCGGCCAGAGCAGTCCGTTGGTCACTTCGTTGCCCACCTGGATCATTGTCACATTGACACCGGCTTCCAGTACTTTGCGCAGAGAATCCCCGGTAAACTCATAAACTGCCTGTTCCAGCTGGTCCGCATCAAAATCTTTCCATGCCTTTGGCTTAATCTGTTTTCCCGGATCCGCCCAGAAATCACTGTAATGAAAATTTAATAATACGCCGAATCCCGCATCGGATACTTTCTTTCCGATGGCAATTGTCTCTGCCAGATCATTGCATCCGGCACCGTACGGTTCACCGGTTTCGGAATACGGGTCATTCCACAGACGCAGACGGATTGTGTCCACATCATAATCTCTCATGATGTCTAAAATATCCCGCTCTTTTCCATGGTCATAATATTTTGCCCCACAGCGCTCTAACTCAAGCAATGTGGAAAGGTCCATTCCTTTAATAAATCTGCTCATCTTTTCTCCTTTTCTTCGAAAACGTTTACCATCCCTTTAATGCGTTAATATGAAAGTTCTGTAATTTCCGCTCATACCGCTGTGGATTGATCTTCCACTGGTATGGCGACGTATTAAAAAATTTTTTAAAATTCCGGTTAAAGGTGGAAGTTGTGGAAAATCCTGCCTTTCTGGCAACCTCATCCATCGAATCATTGCCATGCTTCATCTGTTCACACGCGTATTGTACACGCACCAGATTCACATAATCCATCGGCAGCATATGCACATATTCTTCAAACACTTTCCGGAAAGATGTCTCACTCATCCCACAGACCTGCGCAAGGGTGCACACTTTTACCTCTTCCTGATAATGGTCATTGACAAACGTGAGTGCATCTGCGATCTGCCGCATTGTTCCGCTTCCTGCCGCCTCAAGTCTCGTCTGTGTCTGTACTTCATTCAGACGAAACATCTCATACACCAGCGCATGCAGATAACTTGTGATCACCTGACGATAATACGGACTCTGCTTTTTTTCTTCCCGGATGATGGCATTGACGATCTCTGCAATCTCCGGATACTCGCTTCCATGCAGCAAATGTGCCGATCTGCGTACCAGTTCAATGGCCTCATTTTTTTGTGCGATCCGGTCGCCATACAGTTCCTCCATGACATGGTTGACATCCACATATAAAAATTCCCAGGAATTCCGCACCATTCCATTACTGATCGTTGTATGTGGAATATTCGGAGGAATCAGAGTGACAGAATTTGTCCGGTAGGTATACGTGTGTTCATTTATAATAAGCTCCCCTTCGCCTTTTCTGCAAATTCCAATCTCCATAAGGTTATGGAAATGCAGATAAAAATTGTCATGTCCGTATACCCGGTTCCACTCCTCTCCCAACAAAGCAAGTACCGGTTCTCCCTGTGGAATTTCATAAAAACGCAGTTCCACGGTTTCTTTTTGTTTTCGTCCCATAGGCATATTATACTCCCTGAAA
>UMDI01049099.1_pt1 | contig 18375 bp, 24 predicted proteins | sample 1964451 | NCBI WGS metagenome assembly UMDI01 (sample SAMEA4835990, study PRJEB28245) | human gut metagenome | biome: gut microbiome; material: fecal sample | place: Denmark | collected 2008 | reverse complement strand
TGAAGCCCCGCGCTTCAGCGCTGGGGTATCTCACAACGGAATAATCAACCTCAAATACAACAATACAGGCAATTCCAAATGAATCAAATACAAGCATCAAACATGAATAATCCAGTTCAACAACCAATCCGATATGGTTCCAATGAACCGAAACCATTCCGCAGATGATATCATTGATGACATGACAACAACTGATAATACAAACACCGAGAAGAAACCGGTGATTCATAATGCTGGTATTGGTCTCATGGGATGGACATACATGCATCTTGTGAAACCATATGTTTTCCATACTGAACCTGATAAACTGCATGAGCAAATGGTTTCATTCTGTAAATCCGCTGAGAAAATCCCCGGTTTAATGGGATTATTGCATTTGTTCACGGAAGTGGAATCAGGTTCATTGGAACGTGACATCATGGGATTGCATTTTATGAATCCATTCGGACTTTCAGCCGGATTGGATAAAACAGGCAATCTCACCACATGCCTGGATTCAGCAGGATGGGGATTTGAAACAGTGGGAACAATGACAGGAACCTATTCAAAAGGAAATCCGCGTCCATGGTATCATCGTCTGCCTGAACAAACCGCTCTCATGGTTCATGCCGGGCTTCCCAGCGAAGGCGCGGAAATAGTCGCGAAACGTGCATCATCCGCTAAACGCAAACATGGAATGCTGCTATTCGGAAGCGTTGGACCGTCAAATAAACAATATGAGAATCAATTGGATGGAATGATTGATGATTATCTAAAAGCATTTGATGTCATTAACGCTGACAATGGTTTCAATGCGATTGAAATCAACATTTCATGCCCGAACCTGCAATTCGGTGAACCGTTCACTGACGCCCACAATGTGAACACACTCATGGATGAAATCTCTAAAAGGCAAATCAATAAACCCATCATGGTGAAATGTCCAAGTTTCATGAACGCGAATGAACTCATTCCGATACTTGATGTTCTCGCAGCACATGCATTCATCAATGGAGTCAGTGTATGCAATCTGCGCAGGGATAGGACAGGATTGCAAATACCTGATGATTGGCTCGGTAACATTTCCGGACTGCCGACACAGGAATGCAATGAAAACGCGATAAAACTCGTTCGTAAAAACTATGATGACAGGTTCGTCATCAATGGAATCGGTGGAACGATAACGCCGGATGACGCTTTGCGCAAACTTGACGAGGGAGCCGATCTTGTATCTGGAATCACTGCATTCATGTATCGCGGACCTCAGATGATGGCGGAATGGAAACGTGCGCTCATCCACAGAGAACAAAAATAACAGTATGCGTTTCAGCATGGAAAGATTGGATTAACATATGACTGACACTATTATGAAATGGCCTGACGATAAGAAATGCCTTGAATCATTATTATCAACGCATGTTCTTGGTAATCATGATGATTACATGAAATCATGGCATGAAATGAATGATTATGTGAAAGCAGAAGGATTATTCGATGATGAGGATGATAATGGCATCATGCAATCACCTGAAATCAAACCGATTATAACCGTGAAACCAATCATATGGGCGACAGGGAATGATGATGGGAATGCGTTCAATGATGCCATTACAATCAATGATTTGACTAATATTGAAACCCGTGTCATGAAAAGCAAGGAAGCACGGAAATCGCGGACGAAAACAAAAGCCGAGGTTTTCACGCCATCATGGGTGTGCTCATATCAGAATGATCTCGCGGATGATAGGATTCTCGGACAAGAACATGTGTTCGGACATGTTGATGGAACATCATGGATTCCGAACATGAAACCAGTGCCATTCAATGATGATAATGAACGCATAAGATTCATCCTATCAAAACGAATGGAAATCACTTGCGGGGAAGCGCCATATGTCGCTCAGCGTTATGACACGACATCCGGTGAAATCATTCCAGTATATGATGAAAACAATGGTTTCATGCGGTCAGGATTATTGGACAGGAAACTGCGCGTAATAAGCGAAAACAAGGAATGGCTGAAACCTGAAATCTGGCGGATGCTGGCAATGATTGCATTGAAAGCAACTTATGCTTATGAGTGGCAAGGCGATAACCTGCTCATCGCAAGAATGAACATTGTAAACGACATCATTGAATGGCATGAGGAATTATTCAAAAAGAAGCCATCGATTACATATGTCCGTGAATTGTATTCAGCGGTTTCATGGAACACATGGCAGATGGATGGTTTGAAACAAGTCATTCCAATGTCATGCTCCAATGATTGTAAAGCATGCAAAAACAAGGATAATCGTGGTCATGATGGATTGCAGCCATTGATTGCATGGTGGAAGCCATCATCCGATTCGCTTGAACCTTCATTTGATGAAATCAGGACTTTTGATAACATTGTTGAATATAATGCCGTTAGAAATGATAAATAATATAATGAATACCTGTATCAATGGATATTCATTATTCTGATAACATTTTGAATCCGTTTTTATAAACAAGAAATGAAAGGATGATATTACAGAATCATGGCAAGTACTCTCGGAAGTAGCAAAAATAAACTGTCATCCGGCTCAAGCGTCGGCGGCAAAGGCAAAAAAGGCAAATTCAGCAATCCAATCCTGTTCATCATCGTCATTCTCGGCGTTGTCCTCATTGGATTGACATATTCTTTTTTCAGCAGCATCAGCGCCACTGAAACATATTATGTCCTCGGAACAGATGTTCCCGCGCATTCGCAAATAACGGCTGATGACATGCAAGCGGTGAAAACAAGGAAAGGCACCGCTCCGAAATCAATCGGATTATCTGATGTTCAATCAGGTCAGGTTTACGCGCAATATGATCTTCTCGCAGGAGATGTCCTGACCAATTCAAATACGGGCGGACGCGCCAGCCTGTATAATGGCGTTTCCGATCAATGGGCAGTAACATCATTCACCGTGGATTCATCTGATGCAGTTGACGGCAACATCATGCGTGGCGATTATTTCGACATCCTCGGCATGGGTGCGAAAGAATCCAAGGACGGTAACGAAGTGGAAGGCGCTGTCACCATGGGACAGGGTGGCACTTACGTTTATTACAATGTCATGTGCCTGTTCACTACAAGCCAGAAAACATCAGAGACGGCAAAGGATGGAACCACTGTAACAACTGGACAATCATTGGAATATTTCGTTGCAATGCCACCGAAAGACATTGCAATGCTGCATGCAGCATTGCAATCATTACAGATAAAACTGGTTATGTCTCCACGTGAGAACATGTATCAGCAACCGAACGCGCAAGCGTATGCATTCAGCACATTCACCTATAACGGTGATGAAATGCAGCCTCGTAACGCGTCATTATGCGATGATGCGAACGCTGATTCCGCTGATTGCACTGATAACACATTCCTTGATGTCCGTCGTAATGAATTCGGCGTTCCTTATGATGTTTCAGCAAGCGAACTTAATGATGATGGAACCATCAAATACAAGAATGGTGCTCCTAAGCTGACTGATGCTGAAATCACATGGTGCAGCAGCCTGTTCAGTGAACCATATTATCTCGGTTCACGCTGGGATGCCGATAAGCAGTATTGTATTAAGCAGGCAGGCAACGATAAGGAAACTATTCAGAAATGGAACGACTCACTTGACAAAGCGAAAGAGCGTAATAAGAAGAGCACTGCTCAGGATACTGATGACGCGGCGAACAAGCAAACAGATGATTCCGTTGACAACGCCGGAACAACTGAATGAAAGGAAGGTTGATTTTCCAGCATGTTAAAAGTAGCAGTTATTGGAAGCCCGGATTATCATGATTTCTTCAAGGATAATCAGCCTGATTGGGATTGGCAGATCCCATCAGAGCAAATAGCGGATTTCTATGATAATCTTGACAATGGCAACATTGATGACACGACGCCAATGCTAATATTGGATCCGGCATTATATGATTCCAGTCATCACGATCAGACATTTGAACAGTTCTGTGCCGACATGGCACCATATGCACTCGTTGCAATCATTTCATTCAATGACCCGGACGATACGACACCGAAAGATGAAATTGAAAGCCAGATAGCGCAGAACGCACAAACCGATCAGGGCGCTCATGTGTATTGGATTGATGCTGATGACATTCTGCGCTCAATTGATGAAGTGATTGAGGATTATGTGAATTCAGGTGATAGCTCACCTGATGTCGTTCAGATTTTCATTAATGAACTTGGTTTGACTCCACCGGAAGAAGCAATCAATGATGTCGTCCGTGAGAATAAACGCGGTGATGATTTTGATTTTGAAGCGGAAGATGAGGATGATGATGACACATTCACTAACACGCTCGGTAAACGCGGAACGATAATCACCGTTACATCAGCGAAAGGTGGCTCCGGTAAATCAACCGTCGCATTCAGTCTCGCTCAGGAAATCGGCAAATCAACCCGTGAGGCGGCTCGCCAAGGCAAAATAAAGCAGCCATTGAAAGTATGCCTTGTTGATTGCGATATCTATGATGGACAGTTATGCTATGTTCTCGGCGCAAGCAAACCGACAATGATTAACATCGCTCAGGAACCTCATATTAATAAGGAATCCGTCGCAAGGAACCTTGTCACCAATGACATCGTTCAGAAATCAAAACGACAGGAAGGCGATTTCATCGCTTTTGATGCGCTGCTCGCACCGAAAAGCCCGCGTTATGTTGAGGATACACCACCGGATATGTATCGGCGCGTGATAAGCATTCTTGCTACAATGTATGACATTGTGATCCTTGACACTTCCGTAATGTACTTCCTTGATCCTGTCATCTATGATGTCATATATCCAATCGCGGATAAAATCCTGTATGTTACCGATTTGGATTTGAAATCAATATTGGATACTACTAAATGGATGCAGAATGTATGCACGCCAGAGGAATCATCAGGTTTCGGAATCCCATTGGAAAAAGTAGGCATCGTCATTAACAAAGGCATGAAAGAGGTCGGAATGGGACCTAAGAAAATCACTAAAATCCTGCGTGTCGCAACGCATCAGATTTATCAGCTGATTGATAAGACAGTTCCGATTGATGATCTGCCGATTCCTCATGTGCTTACAACTGTGCCAAGTTTCCCGAAACTGATAACAGGCGCATCAAACAACCAGAACCTCGGCGCGATAATAGAAGTTCCTCAGTTGGAACAATCATTCTTTATTCTCGCTCAGGCGGTTGTTCCAACGGAAGTAGCGAAACGTCTCGTGATGACATCAAAACAACAACCGCAGGCGCGATGATTCACTAATCGCATCCTGAAAACGGAAACAACCAACAAGAACGCGGAACAATTTTTTGGCTCCGCGTTCTTTCATATTCGTATTGAATACATGTAAACATCAATCACCATATTTTCATTGAAATCAAATCTGATTTTTGGTTCATCATCCTATGGCAATTAAATCATCAATTTCAATTCTGACAGCGATTTTCCGTGTTTTATGAGCAACGCATCGAAAACCGGGTTTTCCACATTTCAAATTACGCTCTCCGTCCACAGGCCGCAAGATTACGCGCTCTGTGGACGGCATCGATTCTGGTGAAAAATCATCATACTGAAATAAGCATGAAAACAACCCTGTTCGCATGAAAACATTCAATTGAAAATTCATCGGAATTATCATGCCAACCCTAATTTGACAACAAATGCATTCATCATGTACAATAAGCAACTGAAAAACACATTCACATAGTGAAAATGGAACACGGAAATGCTGAAAACATCAGAAATCACAGCAGACCGAATTTTCAACAACAAATACAATAAAACAATACTGCTTGACATGATGTCATCAGATGCAATCATGGATGAGGATGCAATCATCCAAATGTCATTATACTCGAATGACATTTATGATATATATGATGCATTCACTGATGATACTGACACATTGGAAGAATGGCTTGAAACCATTAAAGGCGAATACAATCCGAATGCGGAATACCATATCCTTTTCAAGGATGATGCATTTGATCCATGGGAATTGATTTCAACGGATTACGATGGCCTTCTTGAATACATTTGGAATCATCGTGATACAATCCTATATTGCGCGGATTTAAATAAGAACGATCCTGAAATAGAAACATTTCTGATGAAACTCGCCATTAAACGATAATCCAAACAACATTATCCTTGCATTCAATGCATTCCTATGATAACATTGAATGCAAAGACATCCGATAGATTAACAGTATCGGACATGGAATCAAGGAAGATAATATTATGATAACACAATTATATGATACTCGCGATTATGCGAATTGCATTGGATGTCATGCGACAATACTTGCATCCAATCTCATTCATGGTTTATGCTCATCCTGCGCTCATAATGATTGGACGACACGGCATTCACATGAATAACCATGATTAAATTAAAAAAAATGGCACGGAACGAAATATGATGTTTCCATGCCATTTTTTAATGTGATTATTCCATGTTTTCATTTATTCGTCATCAATGGTTTCATGTTAATGACATGCGCTCGCCTGTCATATGGTTTGCACATTTTCATGACAATCTGAGTGACAATGTCCGTTGAAATGAATGTCCGTTCATCCTCCGGTATCTGCTCATACCATTTATCCATTTGTTCCGTGAATTTATCCTTCTCAATGAGATACCAGAATTTCGTTTTCAATGTTTCCCACCATGATTTGAAACGATTCACTTTAATGTAATCCGCATCCAAATAAATCATTCCCAGCAGATTCAACGGCTCAGTTTCCTGATTTGACTGCAAATATGAGAACCATGCACGTAAATCGGCATCCAAATCAACATGACCTCCAGGTATGATTCTTGAACCACGGCAAATGTTCCCATCATCATCCTGAATGAAATTCACAATATGATCCTCATCCTTACCGGGTTTCACATATTTCGTGTCAACAATGAGAACATGAGAACCGATTATGATAACATGTGAATTCACTCCGACATCCATCAAACCTGTTTCATCATCAACTGATAGCTCCATTCCATCAACATGAACTGAATCCACAAGAACAGCGTTCGGTTTATCCTGCATCCAATCCATGAAAGCATTACTTGCATTCTCACATGCTTTCATGTTTTCAGTGAGTTCATCACATTTCCATTTATCAGGCAAAGCGCTTTTGACATCAGGATCATCCAATAAAGTCAGGTTCGCGCCCGGACGCCCGAAATGCCTGCGTCCTGATGACAGCAATTCATGAACCTTACGCGCTTTACGTTCCGGTAAATCAAAATCACCGGATGGTTCCCTTATTTCAACATCAACCATTTAAACAATTCCTTCCTGCATTCACAATAAAAATAATATCCATTATTTTCTGAACAGTTTCCAGAACCATGATGAACGTTTAACATCATTTGAACCCGTGTCATCCTCAGAATCCAATGCAGGAACGTCCGGTTCACCATCATCATTCTTAACATTACCAGCACCATCCGAATCATCCTGAATGTTATTCTCATTGGATGCAGTTGAATACAATAATGATTTATTGATAAGTCCACGTGACGGATCATATGGTTTACAGCATTGCGTCGCAATCAATGCAACCAAATCCGTGGAAATGAATCTGTCCGATTGCTTGATGTTCTGATACCATGCATCCAATGATTTCAGGAACATTCGTTTTTCAACCAATCGCCATCCCTGCCGATGATAAACCTTATTCGCCTGCGCGATTGACAGTTCAGCGTATTTCGCATAATTCGCATCCTGTCTGGCTTTTTCCAAACCCAGTTCCGATGAACTCACAATCACCTTATCATTCACGATATGAATCATGCCTTCAATGTTTACATTCCCATCCAATGTATGCAAATAGGATTTCCATAATCTTATCGCGTTACCCATATGGACTTTACCACCAGGGAAATCCTTATTGAAACGGACAACATGCCCTTTCCAGTTAATCCAATACACCGAATCATGCAATGGACGGTTACCTGTTTTCTTATTAATCGGATCGCTTTTCTTCTTCCAACCGCCTTTCCATGCTTTCGAATCAATGATGAGAACATGAGTCCCGCATATTATAATATGATCCGTGTCCCCGTTATCATCCAATAATCCTGTTTCCATGTCCACATCAGTTTCGCCATTCTTGATGTGAATACTGTCAAACAGTACAACATCAGGTTTATCCTGCATCCATGACAGCAGCATGGCGCTTGTCGTTTCCTCTCCTTGACGCGCCTTATCCAATACTGAACGTTTCCATCCTTTTGGAAGTTTACCATGCAACACAGGATTATCCAATTGCGTTAATGATGCTGCTGGACGACCATAATGCCTGCGTCCATGCAACAACATTTTATAAGCCGCATCCGCTTTCCTGATTTCATTAGCATCCATGCCATCATGATGAGGTGGTTTAATAACATTGTTCATACATAAGGAATATCTATATTATCGTATGAATGCATTGCCATTGAGAACAAATGATTAACAGTATTATGGATGAAATGAGACAATGGATTGACAATAAGCAATCATTGTTGCGTGAGTGAGCACCGTCTCTTCAGGGCGGCGGTGTCCTCTCACATGATTGATAGCATCATTATGAATTGAATCATCATTAAAACATTTCATCCCATACCATTTGAATGCATTCATGAAACCATGCTCATGCAACCATGTGAAAACATAGAATTCCATTTCACCAATCAAATCCCATTCATCATCATGGAATAATGTTCTCATTTGAATGCATTCCAACTCATCAATATTATTGAATGATGATAGTATTTCGCAATAATATTCCGCATCATTTGACTGTTGTCTTATATGTTTCTCATCAAATAATCCACCTGTTTCATAATCATACTGTATATTCATCATGATGTCATCCATTATGCCGCAGAACTCTTCCAATGGAACCAGCGTGGTTATGACATACATGAAATGAATCCATGATTTCATTCTTGAATCATTGAATAATAATGCACGTGTTAGTATTCTCCGATAATCATCCGTTTGCATGCAATGCCTGCAAGCATATTCCTTCATGTTTCGTGTCTATACGCATTGTCAATCGCCCACCGCAGTTTCCCATTCATGTTACGTCCCATGAATGCAATGATAGCATATGGAACCAAAACAATCCATGTTAATTATGTCGCCCGCCGTTAAACAGGAACTATTACTATTCATGAATGATTTCATCATTCAATTCATACGATATGTCATCCCTTCATTCATCATGCCTGCTCGCTTATTTCAATTCTGACGGCGATTTTCCGTGTTTCATGAGAAACGCATCGAAAACATGGTTTTTCACATTTCAAATTAAAATCGCCGTCCACAGAACCGAATATTACGTGCCCTGTGGACGGCATCAAAATACAGCGCTGAACACCTACCTTATTTTCATGCTCTCATTAATATAAATGCATGCATAATGATGCCAATATATTATAAATGCTCAAATCACATGCTGCTCATCATACATCAATAAAAAAGAACGGACTGATGATCAAATCAGCCCGTTCCATCAGATTACGCCATGTTCAGAATGCCAGCATGCTGTCAATGTTCTCATCTTGTATCGCGTCGAACGCGACACCATCAGGAACTGTTTCATCACTGACTATCACGAGACTCATGGCATGAGGTTTATCAAACCCCGCCTTAACAGCCGCATCATGCCTTGCATGCAACAGTTCAAACAATCTGCGGTTCAACCTATCATCATTCCTATTCACATTGAATGCAATGACTGTAACCATTAAATCAGTTCCCAACTGGTTAGTCGCATCATCAAAGCCATTATCGGTCATTTTGCTCATGTCAAGTTTCACAATGTCGAATCCGCGTTCAATGAACACGCGAACGAACTCATCCTCCAAACCATCCGTCCGTTTCGCCCTTAATCGCACTGGTTCACCTTTACCTGCCGCGTCAAACACACCGGAATGTTTCGCATGTTTAACCGCTTTCGCCAATTTCCTTGCCTGTTTGCTCACACCGCCGTTATTATTGAATGCCATGAAAAATATAATCCTTCCAACAATTATTAACTTGATTATATCATGCATTCAATGAAAACAACATTATTTGACATGAATGTTCCCGCTCATGGTGCTTGCAGTCAGGTTAATAACACGCCCGGAACCATTATTCCCATTCCTATAAGAGCCACTCATGGTATCATGTGAACGCACATTAACATGATTCGCTGATTCCATGTTAATGTTTCCGCTCATGGTGTCAATGGAAACATTCACATTCTCATCCGCAACCACATCCAATTTCACATCGCCGCTCATTGAATGGAAACATGAATCGCCAGTCAGATGAACACCATGCATGATGACATCACCGCTCATTGTTTTCACTGTGAACAAACCATGAACATCCTTCGCCAGAATCACATCACCTGATTTCATGTCCACATTGAATGCAATCTTCACATCATCCGGCACATTAATAATAATCGGTTCATTTGATTCACTCCCGTTCCTTTTAACACGCACATCATTCACATACACGTTATTATTGATAATGGAAACGTTCCCATTATATGGAATCATATCAGTCATGTTCCCGGTGTCATCATTGATAATAATGCAACCATCATGATAATCATAATCAATGCCGGAAACACCGCATTCGCCATCATTCGATGTACTGATGAAAACATCCCTCGTATTCGCTTTCACTATCACGCCATGAACATCGCCATTAATAATTCTGTTCGCATGGGCACTTCACTTTATTGCCATCATTCAGAATGAAACCATCATTATTCTCACCAACAGTATGATAATCAGTCATGTTGATTCTCCTTTTTCATATTGTTTTCATCATATTCAATATTACAATGACATCATATGATTGTCAAATGCCATGAAATCCATTAACCCGGATGGAATTTGATTATCAACCTCATCATGGAAGATTATTGACGAACATGACGGAATCCTTTACAAGGAAAGAAGTATCTGTTTACATGCATTCCATGCCGTTCCGCGTTAGTTGATATCCCATGCCGCGCCTCATATTCGCGGATAATATTATCCGCGTGTTTCCTGTCTTTCCTTATCATAATCTCATTCTCGTCAGGTTCAGACGATTTGTTCTCAATACCGGCATTATTCCCATGATGATTAGTTTCCCTACTGATTGAAATCAGCATGCTCCCATCATCCTCATTCACGGTATGATAATCAGTCATTCATGAATCCTCTCGCCAGCGTCCATAATCACGGGATTACACTGTCTCATCAATGCGCCACGCCCTTATCCTGTCCGCATCATCACACCATTGACGGCTCGCATCACGTGCTGCCATTTCTGCTTAGCGCTCCAACGATACCAATCAGGAAAATTGTTGAGCCTCATCCTCCAATTTCGCCTTATTAATGTCATAAGACTCATTAATGATGATGGATGAACCGGAACATGATGAGTCTGATTAACGTTCCACTGATTGATTAGAAACCAGCATGCGTTTCATCATTATCAACGGTATTGCTTGCAGTGATAATATCCTCGCCAACGACATGATAATCAATGTCCATGAGCGCAATGATCTACCATCCACCCGTCGCGCCAATCACACGCCCGTCATCATCATTCCATGAGCAATGGAATGTCCACCCCATGATTAACAAATCCTTCGCCTCATTGATATCACCGGTGAATCATGCTTCCCATCCATTTCCTCATTGAACACATTGCACACCATATTCTTACCGTCTGCCCGTGGAATTGAATGCGCTCAACCCTTGTTCGCAATGCGACCAAACCTAACCTCGTTCATGAGCATATGTCGCAGGTTCATTCCACATGGCACATCATTCCCGTTCATCCCATGCAATGAACCGCCAAAACATAACGCAGAAAATTCCCAACACCACACATCCAATTCATCAGGCAGTATTCGCCCCTGTCATTCAGCATAGGATTCACATACAACCGATGTTTCCCTTCCCGGTCATTATGTTCACATGATTACAATACTATTGACGCAAGCATCTCCTCAACCGCATATTCCTCCGGATACGCCGCCAATCCTATGAGTTCCGCATCAAACACCGGAAGTCAACAATCCGTCCATGACCCGTCATGTTCGCTATAACGCCGCCGATAACATTTCAAGAAAACGAACCGCGCAACCCAATCCGGTTCCCTCCTTGAAACCGTATCCGCGACATCAATAAAATCACGCATGCTCCCTCAACACATGCCCGTTCCTGTCCGCTCCCATGATGAAATCACGCCATCATCCGCAAGCATGCCATAATCCCGTTCCAATCTCAAACCCGCCGCAACACCGCAAGCACAGTCATCAACCATGCCATCAATAATGGCATGAGAAAAGGCACCGGTGAACATCCGATGCCCTCATTCTGCATTCACTGGTTTCACGAATCGAAATCAATCCTGCTCGCCACACGCGGCGAATGCGCCAGCTCCTCGAAATCATTCGGGTTCATCGCATGCCCGTAAGCCTCCGAATATGAAATCTCATTCGCCGCGACCATCCTCAACAACTGATGATCCATGCTTGTACGATGCTCAAGCATGTAATCATGAATCGCATGCACATCGCCTTCCAGTATCATTTCCGAAACATCACGGTTCACATGCAATGTCTCATGCACCGCGATGCGCCCGTTGCCATCCTTCCTCTGCAACAACTGCTGCGCCATGATCCCGACAAGGTTCGATGACAAACGCGCGAGAATATCCCTTTTATCCTCGCCCTCGAATTTGGACAGGATACGCAGAATGGTCTCCTCCGCGCTTTTCGTATGCAATGTACTGAACGTAAGATGTCCCGTGTCAGCCGCCTCCACCGTCGCGCTGATCTCCTCGTTCGTCCTCATCTCACCCACAAGAATCACATCCGGCGCATCGCGCATCGCGCTCGTCAACGCATTAGCGAACGACAACGTGTCCTGCCCGACCTCACGCTGTGTAACCAATGACAACCCATCCTTCGGATACACCGTCTCAACAGGTTTCTCAATCGTCAGGATATGCTTCCTTGAATTCAACTGTATGCGCCTTATCAATGACGCGAGGGATGTTGACTTACCGGAACCCGTCGGCCCGGTGACAAGCACCAGTCCACGGGGGCGTTCCGACCATTCGATGACCTCATCCGGCAAACCCAACGTGTCCGGCGTTTCAATGCGCGGATTGATATACCTGAACACCAATGTGATGCCATTGTCATCACTACGTATGTAATTCACACGGAAACGCGACCCTGCGAACTCGCCATCCTGAATCACATAGGACGTATCCAATTCCAAATCCTGAGTGAACTGCCTTTCCAATGTTGACAGTATCATTCCCATGCTTGATGAATACATGGCTTCCTGATCCAACCATTCGAACCTGCCTGACGGGAACACCCTGCCGTTCACCCTATACCATACCGGCGAGTTCGGTTTCACGAAAATATCCGACGCTCCATACCGAATCCCCTGACGCAGCGCCTCATCCATGATGAGCGGCTCATCACCGGAATACTTCTGCGCATCCCTCGTCTCCGACTCGGAAGGGAACCTGAACGCTCCCCTCGTAGTCGGATTCGGCGGCTCAATCTCATTATTCTCATTGATTCCCCTCGGAACCCTGTTCAATTTCAAACCCATTGTTTCTCCTTCCGCGAACAATTCATACTGAATCATCCATCATTTGCCATAAGTGCCTTCCATGAGCGCCTTCGCGATAGTGTAACCCTTCGCCTCATCACCATCCTTCCATGCGCCCGGCACCATGTCCGCACCGTAATTGAACGACTGCCTCACATCACCGGAATGAACCGGCACTATCGCATAATCCCTGCCCTCGACCGCGCCAGCCTGACTCGCGCCTGAACGTATGATGTTCGCAATCGCCGCATTCACCACCTGCCATACCACCATGCGATACAGCAACCTGCCGCATTTCGACATGTAACCGAACATTATCCTCATGTACTCATCCTTGGTCTTCGCTGACAGTTCAAGTTCCACCGCGATGCTACCCGGCCTACCGGAAGAAAGATCACGGGGACGGCACACCACCATATCCGGACAATGGTCCTGTGTGCTGAACAAATCCCCGTTCGCCTTCACCAGCACCGGCCTTCCCTTGTCATCAATGGCCGCATTGTCCACAGGTTTCACCCGATACCCTCCCCGATTATCCCGGTACACGATGTCATTCCCATACACTATCCACAACCATGCCATGTCGCCGCGATAATCAGGATTAGTGCAATAATACTCGAACGTCTGCCCTGTCAGCCTTGACCTGACATTCCCCTTATCCTCATGAGCCTCCATGTACAATGTCTCCATGCCATGCCTGTAATTCGCATCCGTCAACGCAGACGGAGACCTCCCCGCAGTCTCCCTCACCCTCTTCCACGCCGAACGATACTCCCTCTCCATGACCACATGCGACTTCCCTGAAAGAATCTCCTTCCTGATGGCAGTGTACTCATCCTCACCGACACCCAGCAAATCCCTCTCGACCTCATCCGCGTCCTTCCTACGGTTCATCAGATGAGAAGCCAATGACGACAACCCGAACGCATGCCCGCGATAGGCACGCAATACATCAATGTCATTGTCAATGCCCAGATAACCATACCCGCTCAACCTCAAACCATCCTGCGTCGCCATGATATAAACATAATTCTCAAAAGGAACCCTCTCGACCTTGATCAACCCGACATCCTCCAACGCATGCAACCGACGCCTTGTCTTCATATACGAATCCGACCAACCGCCGACACGACCCACATCCGCCAACGTCGCGAAACGCGCGCGCACAAGATAATCCAGAATAAACCTGTCCTCACGAGTCAACGTGAACGACTTGGCACGGATATCCCTGTTCAAACGACGCATGTTCAAACGATCAATCAAATCAACCTGCTCAGGCGTAAGGAACAAACCACGCGCCACACGATGCTCACGCGGAAACCTATCCGGACCCCTCTGACCCACCGAACGCACAATCACACCGGGTTCATCATCACCACCGGCAACGGAATCCTCCGCACGCTCCACCGGCTCAACACTATGCACGGAATCATCCTTGCGCCGGACATCCGAAACGCCAGCATCCCGCCGCTCATCCCCGAAAGGCCGCAACACAGGACGGCGAACATCCCGCATGACAGCATTGGATTCATCCTCATTCACACGACGCGCATCATGCAACGGAACAGCAGGACGCAACGGCGCGACCCGCTGCGGATTCGCATGAACCTGACCATTATTCCCCTGAACCGGAATCACAGGATTAACGCCAGCCCCCGGATTGAAACGCGCATTGGACACATTGCCAGCATTATGCGGAACAGGACGCGGAGCATTCACAGGATTATTATTCACGGCATTATTGGAATTATCAGGAGAACCATTATTATTCGGTACGCGCGGCTGGAACGGCCTTGGCACAGGACGATTAGGAAAACCCTCGCTCATGATAAAAACTCCTTTTACGAAAAAACCAATCATTGAACGAATATCATGCACGCGGCAAATAACAAACCATACGGCATCCAACAAATCATAAAAACAATAAAAATACCACCCGAAAAACGCCCTTCCAACCGCATTTTTGAAGAATCACCGGCATCATCACAGAAAAAGCCAACCTCGCCCGAACGCACATGAAATGACATTTGAAAAATCCGCGCATACAGTATCGTAGTGAAACCATAATCCGAAACCCTCAAAAAGAGGCGCACTCATACCAACAAACAAAACACCTATAACAAAAGAAAATAAGCGTAAAAAATAAGAAAAAGAACAGTATTCGTGCTGCGGATGAACCTTAACGGCATCATCCACTCCCTATCCCATAAAACAAACACCGCCAGCGTATCATATATAATACATGATACGCAAACAAAATAAACAATAAAGAATAGAACAATAGGATGAACCATAATAAAAACCAAATAGAATAAGAACGCAACAAAAACCTCAAAAAAAACAAGAACATCACCGACAAAACCATAAACCTAACGCCAATAGAATCATACCATAATAAATAACATTAATCATGTAATAAAAAAACCAATGGAATCAGGGAAACCGACCAACAATCAAGCCATAAATAATACACATTAACATGCCGTGATAGAATCACAAGCATACCAATAAATAGAATATTCATGCACTGCATACATCCACAAAAGCGTCTGTAAGCATGGCGCATCGAATAAAACATAAATTGCCACAGGCAAACGCAGACATACTACCGCGCGAATGCTTGTAGTATGCCCAATAAGCGAAAAGACGCCAATCGCAAACGATTGCCTGACCAGCAATCCGCGAGCCATGCAAGCATGACTCTTGATTACCGGGAAACGTCTACGTCTACGACTACGCCGTGTCGTGCTTAACGCCGTGTTGGACAAGCCACCACGCCTACACGCCACGCCTACGTCTACGACTCCGACTCATAGACGCCCGATTGAATACAATGTACACATGATCCCATGGCGGAGGAATCCGCCAAACCACCGACAATAACGACACCCGTTGGACACATGTGTACATGTGAACACCCTGCGTGGCAGGAGCGACCCGCGACGGCGGTTAACGGAGGGCTGCTGCTGTGAGAACGCGGCGACAACGCTGGCATCGGCTGCGCTCGACATGAATGCGGCGGGCTGGCAAAACGCGGCATGGCATCAGCGTGAACGCTGGCGGAAAACGGGAAATGCTGGCAAATCTTGATGGCATGTGAATGTGCGGGCATTGATGGCAGGATGAAAACAATCATCCCGCACCCTGATGTTGAACCCGCCCCATTGTCCGGCTGGTTTTTTCTTTTTTTGTTTTCATTTGTGTGCATTTGTTTTCATTTATTGTTTCATTATACTGGTTTGCTTTGGTTGTTCTGATTCTATTGGTGTTATTATTCTGTTCTTATTATTTCTGTGATGGATATGAGAATTGGTTTTGTTTGCGAGTGCCGGGATTGTTATTTGGTTGTGTTCAGTTTGTTTTCATTGTGAGTATTAATTCCGGGGTGAGTGTTATGCTGGTTTTGTAAGTTTTCTCCTATGGCGAAATCAACTTTTCAGGGTGATTGTTGGTTGATTGCGGATGGTTTCGGATTGTGTTTTGTTCGGAATCACTGTGTTTGTAAGGGTTTCGGGTTTGTCAATAGTATGTGTCATGCTGGTTTTATAAGTTTCGCCATAGGGAGAAATCAAATGTTTTCATTGTAATCAGGAGTGTGGGCATTATTGGCGAGCGCGAAGTATGGTTATTCTATTGGTGTTGTCATTTTGGTTTCATTGTGTGCAGGGTTTGAGTGTGATTTTAGTGTTTGTGAATTGGATTGTTTTCTGTGAGCATGTTTAGGATTGGTTTGATAGTGTTCGTGGATTAATCGGATTTTGATTCTTGTGGAAGTATGCTTTTAATCAATATGGAATGCCGGTGTGGATTCATGATGATTGTTAGGAATGGATTGTGTTTTTGTTCTGCGAAATTTGATTCTGGTATCAAGCTGTAATGGTTCATGGAATGATTATAGTTTGGGTGAAGCGCGTTTGAATGGTGTTTGCTGTTCTTGAGTGAATGTGTTCCATCTGAATGTTTATGCGGTTTTCATTGTTATCGGTTTGTTGGTGCTGTTTGTGAGCGCTGGGATTATTATTGTGATGAGTTTCAGAGGGAGTATTGGTTATGCTGGCATTTGTATGCGAGTGTTGGTTTATGATTTACTGTTATTGCGTGTATTGTCTTTTAAGATGATTATCACTGCAAGGATGATGCGATGATTCGGAAGAGGTTTTGTTGATGTTTGTTCGTGAGAATTCGTTCAGGGTGAGCGAATGTCGTGCGGTTTCTCAGTGTGGTGAATGTATTGCTCATGATGGTTTTCATTGATTTCATGTGTTCAATGAATGCTGTTGTAGTGTGTTATGAATGTGATGTGGCAATCATTCTGTGATTGTTGTGAACAGTGAGCGGAATTGTAAGATGGAACGGAACGATGCGCGAAGCTGAATCATATGAGGTTTGACGGGAAATGACCGGATTGACAGGTGCCGTCATTGTTCGCTTTTTCAATGGGCATGTCGGCGGTGGATGTCATCATGAATGCATGAGATGACTCCACGCTCCGGTCATACCTGTATGTACGGGATGATGAGGATTGCGATGATATCTTGAATTGAATTGTTGATGATGTTCTCAGCCCGCAGACTTGGTATTTCAATGTCTAGGGTCAAGGGCATTTTCCATGTCGTAATGATTGCTTTCATAACTGAAATGCAGGAACAGACCGACAATCGGGGTAGCTTGCTCGAAATGGGAAGCCGCTGAATTCGGACGGATGTATCCTGTCAAGTAAGTCCAGTTCGCAGGAATCTCGTGTGTGATGCCAAGTGTT
>UMDI01067999.1_pt1 | contig 18575 bp, 17 predicted proteins | sample 1964451 | NCBI WGS metagenome assembly UMDI01 (sample SAMEA4835990, study PRJEB28245) | human gut metagenome | biome: gut microbiome; material: fecal sample | place: Denmark | collected 2008 | reverse complement strand
AGAATATACTTCCGCCAGATCTCCACCTCAATATCGCCCTGGTCTTTATAATCAATATCCGCTCCCTTCAGGATCTCAGTCACTTCCACAACTTTCTCCAGCTGTTTTTTATCCGCATCCTTAATTCCGATACAAAGCCAGGTAAATGTATCCTGCTGAGAAACAGAAAAATCTGCGTTGGAAAAAGCTACCGTATAAATCAGCGAATCCACCACCGTTCCTTTTCCAATCAGCCGACGGATTTTTTCTCCCGGATCTACACCATTCATTACCGGAATAATTACCGTATCCTCTGTAACCATATCCCGGATACTCTCGCAGACATCTTCCAGAGAATAATTTTTCACACAAATAAAAATATAATCCTGCTGTCCCATTTCCCGGACTGGAACTACCCGTTCCGGTCTTGCAACAATTTCTCCTTTATAATCACTGTGAAGCACCAGTCCATTTTTCCGGATACTTTCCCCTCTGGCTCCACGGGCCACCATCGTCACATGAGGATAAGCCTTCGCCAGCATTGCCGCTATATATCCACCTACACCACCGATACCGATTACCGCAATTTTTTTATCTTCTGCCTTCATGTCTGTTTCCCTCTTTCTGTCCGTCTCCGTTAAAAATCCTCTGTATTTTACGCCAGATGAACCTGTCTTCCATCCGCCAGTTATGCATAACTGTATTTTACCAGACAACTTAGAAAATTTCTATCCTGCCTTTCTTTAAAAGGCTTTCTGGTGTATACTGGATATAAATTTCTGAAATAATAAATAAACAAATGAGGTGACAGATAATGGACACAAAACCCGTTTTTCACGGAAGTGATATAGAAAAAATCTGCAGTTACTACAATCTGAAAAAAGAAGATATCGTCAAATTTGGTGCAAATGTGAATCCTCTGGGTTTATCCCCCAGAGCCAGCCAGGCCATTGCCAGCCATGTAGAACTTCTTTCTTCCTACCCGGACAGAGATTATACATCTCTTCGTAATACCATTTCCCGCTACTGCAATATTCCGGCTGATTTTATCCTTCCGGGAAACGGCTCCAGTGAACTGATCTCTCTTCTGATCCAGGAACGCTCTCCGAAGCATACCCTTATTCTTGGACCTACCTATTCTGAATACTCCAGAGAACTTTCTTTTTCCGGAAGCACACAGGAATACTATCACCTTCAGGAAAGTATGGATTTTGAACCGGACATTCCGGATCTCTGCCGAAAACTGGAGCAGGGTTATGATTTTCTCATTCTCTGTAACCCCAACAACCCCACTTCTTCTGCCATCTCAAAGAAGGACCTCCGGGATCTGATCCATTTCTGTGAAGAAAAAGATATCTTTGTCATGATTGATGAAACCTACGTGGAATTTGCACCGGACATCAGTGCCATCACTGCAGTTCCTCTGACACAGGAATTCACCAATCTCATGGTTCTCCGTGGTGTCTCAAAGTTCTTCGCGGCTCCCGGAATGCGCCTGGGCTACGGCATCACCGGAAACAAAAAATTCCTGGAGAAAATGCGTGAAAAACAGACTCCTTGGTCTCTCAACAGCATTGGCGCTTTTGCCGGCGAGATTATGCTCCAGGACGAAGAATATATCCAGCAGACACGCCAGCTCATTCTTTCCGAACGTGACAGAATGATTGATGAGCTGAAAGGTATCAGCACCTACAAAGTTTATCCCGCTTACGCAAACTTTATCCTGCTGAAAATCCAGAAAGACGGCCTGACCTCTTACGATGTATTCGAGGCCTGTATCCGCCAGGGCCTGATGATTCGTGACTGTTCTTCTTTCCAGTGTCTGGAGGGAGAATTTGTACGTTTTTGCATTATGATGCCGGAAGATAACTCCCGCCTTGTAAACGTACTGAAATCTCTGTAAAAACCATAATGTTGAGATTCTACCCCGGATATGCTATACTTCACAGGTACTGTTAACACTATGTAAATTTTGTAAAACAAAAATAACAAATTTTTGAAACAAATATGTTATACTTCGTCAGGTATTGATTTATAATAACCTGAAAGAATAGATAATATAAAACGGGAGGATCTGTAATGATATTTGGAATAAAACAAATCATAAAAATGCTTTTCCAGCAGCTGATTCTTCCGGTTGTTTATAACGCCTGTACTGCAAAACCTGTCATACCCGGAACTGTAATCCTGGCGGATGCACATCACGACGAAATTCCGTTCAGTATGCTCGCCATAAAAGAAGAACTTTCCAGGCATCCGGAGCTTCAGGTTACAGAAATGTACTGGAATAATAACGAATCTTCTCCTGTGAAGATTTTCCGGAATATGCTTTCTTTCATGAAAAAATACGCCACAACGGAAACCGTTATCATCTGTGACAATTTTCTGCCTGCCGCATCCTGCAAAAAACGCAGCGAAACACAGGTCATACAGCTCTGGCATGCATGTGGCGCATTCAAAAAATTCGGCTATGACACGGAGGAAGATATCCCTTCCTATTATGTTGGCAATGTAATGGCAAACTGCAGTCTGGTAACTGTCAGTTCCGATATCTGCATAAAACCTTTTGCCAGTGCCATGAAGCTTCCAGAAACCAGTGTTCTTCCAGTTGGTGTCAGCCGGACAGATATGTATTTTAATGAAACCTTCAATCAGAAATGTCGGGATAACTTTTTCAGCCAGTACCCGGATGCCCGGAACAAAAAGATCGTTCTCTGGGCTCCGACTTTTCGTGGAAAACCTGGGGTTGCCAGTGTTTATGGACTGGATGATGTTCTGAAAGCTCAGGAAGAACTGAAAGATACACATTATTTCATTATTAAACTGCATCCTCATACACAGGTACACACAGAAGGAACCAATTGTGACATTCCTTCCGAAGAACTGCTTCCGGTTGCTGATATTGTCATTACCGATTATTCTTCCATTCTCTTTGACGCCATGATTTATCAGCTTCCACTGGTTCTCTTTGCCCCGGATCTGGAAGAATATCTGGCCAGCAGAGGTTTTTATCTGGATTACCGCACACTTCCAGGTATCCATATTCAAAAAGAAGAACAGCTTGTAAAAGTTCTTTCTGACGAGGCACGCCTTAATTCTTCCGTTAATCAGAAATACCACGATTTCTTTCAGGACTACATGGCCGCCTGCGATGGACATGCAACCCGGCGTATTATGAATTATGTTTCAAAATCTCCAAATAAATAAGAGGTAATATATATGGCTAATAATATTTTTGGAATTATCCTGGCTGGTGGCCAGGGAACACGAATGGGCAACGCAGAACGCCCGAAACAGTTTATGGAAATCGGCAAAAAGCCAATCATTATCCACACAATAGAAAAATTTGCCATTCATTCTGCCTTCGATAAAGTAATCGTTCTTTCACCAAGAGCATGGATCTCACACACCAGGGATCTGATCCGGAAATATATCCCGAGATCATCCAACGTTGTTGTTGTACAGGGCGGTTCCACAAGAAACGAAACCATCATGAATGGAATCCGCTATATTGAAGAAAATTTCGGCCTTGATGACAATACCATTATTGTCACCCATGACTCTGTCCGTCCTTTTGTCTCCCATCGCATGATTGAAGAAAATATCCGTGCAGCCCAGGAATGTGGCGCCTGTGACACCGTAATCTCGGCAACGGATACCATTGTGGAAAGCGCAGGCCATCAGTTTATCAGTTCCATTCCGGACCGTTCCACTATGTATCAGGGCCAGACACCGCAGTCTTTCCGGGCAAAAAAACTCCGCGACATTTATGAAAGCCTTACTGCAGCAGAAAAACAGATTCTCACAGACGCATGCAAAATTCTCGTTCTCAAAGGTGAAAAAGTCCAGCTGGTAGAAGGTGATGTTACCAACATCAAAATCACATATCCTTCTGATATCCGTCTGGCTGAAGCTCTAATGGAGGGAAAATAAATGTTAACTTCTGTCTATCGCCTAGTCAGGCCACGTCAGTTTGAACTGGTTTTTAAGGATATCACCCTTGATACCTCCCATGTGATTGTTCATCCTGTCCGCCTGTCTATCTGCAATGCAGATCAACGCTATTATCAGGGGCTCCGTGCGGAAAACATTCTCCGCAAAAAGCTTCCCATGGCTCTGATTCATGAAGCAGTAGGCCGGGTGGTTTATGATCCGTCCGGTCAGTTCCAGGAGGGGACTCTTGTGGTCATGATTCCCAATACCCCTTCCGAAACCGATGAGGTCATTGCGGAGAATTATCTGCGGAGCAGCCAGTTCCGTGCCAGTGGCTTTGATGGCTTTATGCAGGAATATGTCAGTATGAAACCGGATCGTCTTGTACCGCTCCCGGAAGATATCAATCTTTCTGTGGCTGCTTTTACAGAAATCGTCAGTGTCAGCTACCATGCCATCCAAAGATTTCTCCGTTTTTCACATACACGCAGAAATGTAATTGGCGTATGGGGCGATGGCAACCTTGGTTACATTACTTCACTTCTTCTGAAAATCATACTACCGGAAAGCAGAATCTGTGTGTTTGGCGTCAATGAATACAAACTTCATGATTTTTCTTTTGCAGATGATGTATTCCTGATTTCCGAGATTCCGGACGACTTTTATCTGGACCACGCATTCGAATGCGTAGGTGGAGCTGCTTCATCCAAAGCCATCAATCAGATCATTGACCATATTAATCCGGAGGGAACCATTTCCATCATGGGTGTGTCCGAAGACCTTGCCCCGCTTAACACAAGAATGATCCTGGAAAAAGGTCTTCGTCTTTTCGGAAGCAGCCGAAGCGGCCGGGAAGATTTTCTTGGTCTTATTAACCTGTATAAAGAAAATCCGGATGTGGTAAACCAGCTGGAAAAAATCGTAGGAGCCGAAATCCACGTAAAAAATATTCAGGACATCATCCGTGCTTTCGAAATCGATATTCATAAGATCATGGGAAAAACAATTATGATTTGGGAGAATTAACAGATGAAAAAATTATTGAAAAAACTTTCCAGGGGGCCTCTTTCTCCTGTTTTTAAAGTATACCGAAAAATATATAAGCCTGTCGTTCTTCATTTTTTCTATCCTGTTGCTTATAAATTTTTCACACTTACAAGAAAAGTAAATCCGAAAAAGGTTGTTTTTATTGAAGCCCGTTTTGATAAGATTACAGATACTTTTCAGCTGATTTATAACCGCATGGAAAAAGAAGGCTATGAAATCCATGAATGTTTCCTGCTGAATACCAAACCAGGAAAGCTTGCATATACAAAACGCAGTCTTCATATGCTGAAAGAAATTTCCGATGCCCATTATATTTTCCTGAATGATGCATGCAACGTCACAAGCTGTATTTCTCTTCGAAAAGGAAGCAGTATCTTTCAGGTCTGGCATGCCTGCGGCGCGTTCAAAAAATTCGGCATGAGTACTGCCGATCTGATTTTCGGTGACAACCGTAAGAATCAGGAGAAATTCCCCAATTACCGGAATCTTGCCTATGTTACTGTCAGCAGCCCGGAAATCAGCTGGGCTTATGAAGAGGCGATGAATCTGAAAAATACAGATACTCAGATTGTATCTACCGGAATCAGCCGTACCGATGTTTTTTATGATAAAAACTTTATCGAAGCCGCTGCCAAGGCTGTTTATTCTGTGTGTCCCAAAGCCCGCTCCAAAAAAATTATTCTGTACGCTCCAACTTTCCGCGGCAGAGTAGCAAAAGCTCAGACACCTGACTGTCTGGATATTGCAGCTATGAAAGAAGCTCTTGGAGATGAATATTTCCTGCTTCTGAAACATCACCCCTTTGTAAAAAAACGCCCGGAAATCCCGGAAAACTGCCAGGATTTCGCAATGGACGTCACCAAAGAACTGGATATCGACAAATTACTCTGTGTCAGTGATGTATGCATCTCCGACTATTCCTCACTGATTTTTGAGTACTCCCTGTTCGAGCGCCCGATGATCTTCTTCGCCTACGACCTGGACGAATATTTTGACTGGAGAGGCTTCTACTACAACTACGACGAACTCACCCCAGGCCCCATCGTCAAAACAACCGAAGAAATCATCGACTACATCCAACACCTCGACACCCGCTTCAACCCCTCCCAGGTCCGCGCCTTCCGAGAAAAATTCATGTCCGCCTGCGATGGACATGCAACGGATAGGATTTTGGAGTTGGTGGAGAAGTGTTGACAAAAACTTTATAAAAAAGATGATCACCCCGGGTTGCTGGATACCAGCAAGCCGGGGTGTTGTTTTGTTTTGTATTAAATTTGTGTTCCAGAATGGTTCTATTAATACCTCTTACCTGTATCAAGTTATCATCCACCGTTATATTGGTACATTTCTTAAAAAATGTTTATAAGAATACCGCCAATCTTTTTTTCTGATCAGCGGTATCAATCATCCCTATGGTTTGGACAGTTCAGGCAAACATTCTTATAGTCCGTTTTCTTAATTACTTTATCCGGAATTGTCCAATCAGGTGCCAGGCCTTCGACATTCATGTGAATATCAAAACATATTTCATCATCAATTTCTGATTCCACCAATGGACAATTAATCTTTTTTGATGCCATATTTCTCTGCCATCTCCCTGATTTTTAAAGTCTGCGTATCGAACTGTTCTTTCTTAAAAGCTGTTCGGATATTATTATTCTCCACATTTACATATGTAGTTCCATTAGGTCCACAATAATTAATAAATCGTCCATTTCACCGTGTCAACGATATATCGGATTCCTTGATAAACTGTTCTGCCTCTGATCTGGCTACTGCATGTTCTCTTTCTGCATTTATATGTCCATTATCGAAAGTGAATTTCGAAGTGTCATTTTATCCGGTTTTATTTTATCCACGCCCTTTATCTTCGCTTCCGATAATTCTGCTTTTATTTTATCATTTATCCCGGATTCTTCAATGAGTTTCTGTTCTGCCTTTGTCTTTACATTCCACAATGTTTCTATTAATACGTTAACGGAACATCTCTGTTCCGTAACCGTTCCTGTCTTTACATTCCACAATGTTTCTATTAATACCGGATTTCATTTCCGATGATTTTTCCGACAACAAGCTTTACATTCCACAATGTTTCTATTAATACTACAGACGGATCGTTTACGTGTGCTAAAGGAACTATCTTTACATTCCACAATGTTTCTATTAATACCAATTCCGCGTAGTACCGATCCATTTCTTTTATTTTCTTTACATTCCACAATGTTTCTATTAATACCGTTTACCTGAAATAGAACAGTCATTTATGTATATACCTTTACATTCCACAATGTTTCTATTAATACTGTCTTTTCCAATTATTCTATTTTTAATCTGTAATGACTTTACATTCCACAATGTTTCTATTAATACTACCATTTTCCTTTAAATGCTAATATTTCTATCAATTTCTTTACATTCCACAATGTTTCTATTAATACAATATTCTCCCCTACCAATCTGCGGATGTGAGTATATCTTTACATTCCACAATGTTTCTATTAATACGGACCTTGAATCCCCGCTGCCGGAACTCCCTCACTGCTTTACATTCCACAATGTTTCTATTAATACCGTTTTCTCAGTTCCGCAATAAAAGAAGCAGCTGACTTTACATTCCACAATGTTTCTATTAATACCTGTTTCCGGAACTACCCATGTCTGTTCAAAAATGCTTTACATTCCACAATGTTTCTATTAATACAGAAACAGAAAAAGAAGAACCGGAAAAATATACAGCACTTTACATTCCACAATGTTTCTATTAATACCCTTTCACCGCATAACCCTTATTTTATTTCATCTATCTTTACATTCCACAATGTTTCTATTAATACGAATTCTTCATCATGAGGCGAAGATAGAATTTTCAGACTTTACATTCCACAATGTTTCTATTAATACTATATTACAGATATCATCGATGTAGATCCCATTGTTCTTTACATTCCACAATGTTTCTATTAATACAAAAATGAATATGGCTGCATTGGCGTTTGGAACAACTTTACATTCCACAATGTTTCTATTAATACATGCGCAGGATCCCGAAACACTGACACATAATACACTTTACATTCCACAATGTTTCTATTAATACGCAATGCCTGGGCAATATCCTGCATAGTTGTTTCTCGCTTTACATTCCACAATGTTTCTATTAATACCCTTCGCTCATTCCATTGAGTTTTTCAACAAACCCTGCTTTACATTCCACAATGTTTCTATTAATACTTCAACCACTTCAGAAATGAACTCGGCGATTCAGTCTTTACATTCCACAATGTTTCTATTAATACCGTCAGAAGAACATGACAAGCCTTCAGGTTGAGGAGCTTTACATTCCACAATGTTTCTATTAATACCTTTCCTGAAGTGCCAGACCCTTCGTTCCGTCTTCCTTTACATTCCACAATGTTTCTATTAATACCAGATACTCACCAGTTTCAGCATCGGTGATCTCGATCTTTACATTCCACAATGTTTCTATTAATACTTTTCAGAAATGGTCAGGTATTCGCTTATATCGTTCCTTTACATTCCACAATGTTTCTATTAATACTCGGGACGATCGCGCCAGATACCATCGTAAAAAAACTTTACATTCCACAATGTTTCTATTAATACGATACCTCCGTATGTCACGGTCTGGCTTACCAGTTCTTTACATTCCACAATGTTTCTATTAATACCGTTGTTGCTATACTTACGGCTGAACTTGCGATACTCTTTACATTCCACAATGTTTCTATTAATACGACCCAGTCGGCGCTCGATCAGTACGCACTGGCTAACTTTACATTCCACAATGTTTCTATTAATACTGTTGTCCGGGCAATATGTAAAGCAACCGGCTTCGATCTTTACATTCCACAATGTTTCTATTAATACGCTGCACCGCATCTTTCGTCATCTTTGAATAAATTCTTTACATTCCACAATGTTTCTATTAATACAGCGGCCTGTGCGATGGCTTTTATGCCATGAATAACTTTACATTCCACAATGTTTCTATTAATACGACCAACGACTACCAGAGCATCGCCACTGATGCTGACTTTACATTCCACAATGTTTCTATTAATACGATGTTCGCACACCGGTTAATCAGTGATTCCATCTCCTTTACATTCCACAATGTTTCTATTAATACCTGGAAGAGGCAACCCAACAGGTACACGAAAGAACTTTACATTCCACAATGTTTCTATTAATACCATGGAAAACAACAGTTCTGTCATGGATCTTTTTCTCTTTACATTCCACAATGTTTCTATTAATACAAAGAAGCACGCACAAATTATTCGTTTAATGACATCTTTACATTCCACAATGTTTCTATTAATACCCGTGCTCCACATCCACATATAATACAAGACTTATTTTACCACTTTCTGTCGACCCTGTCATTTACAATTTTTTTGAAACAAAATTTGCATTCCCAATAGCCTCCAAATCCTCCATTTTCCTTATAAATAAAGGCTTTGTCGACCTCCCGGGATTTTTTCCGTATCGTAGGTCGACAATTACAGAATGAAACTGGTTGCATCATCTTTCCGTCCCCAGAATTCCTTATCCAACCATTTTTCCTGCCTTGATTTAAAAATAATCACAGAATCCAATTCTTTATCTATATACAATTTAAGTTCCTGTTGTAATTGCGCCAACTGAGCCTTAGAAATCTCGCCTTCAAAAACAGAATTCTGAATATGCGTCAGATATCTTTTACATATTTTAAAAATCTTCGACCAACGCTTCGCACCGTTCTCCTGCTGACTTACGTCATAAACCAAAACAACATACATAATTCACCACCATATTCTGAACCCTTCATATTCTTTTTCACCGAGCAGATGCTTTATCAATTTATAACACTCCAACCTAAGTAAATACTGATAAGAAACCTGCCTCCCCAAATCCTTATGCATTACAGTCTTCTTAAGACTTTTTTCAAGTTCAGAAACAATCAATTTAGAAGCATCTTTTTTCAAATGAAGAAAATTCAGTTCCTCCGTAAAACTATCTTCCGTAATCTGGTTTCGATTCAATAACGAAAAAATCAACCTGTCACCAATTAATGGCTTAAACACTTCCGCAATATCCAGACTTAACGAAAAACGTCTCGCTCCAGGTTCATGCAGATAACTGATCGTAGGATTCAACTGCGTATGATAAATTTCACCAAGCACTTTCGTATAAATCAGTGTATTAACAAACGAGAGCAAAGAATTGATCATATTATCTGGTGGATGCATTACACGCTTCTCAAACCGAATCTCCTGATTGACAATCACATTCCACGCAGCATAATATCTTCTTCTGATATTACCTTCAATTCCCATCAGCTCTTCAATTGTTGTCACACTGCTTAGCTGTTTACGAAGCGAATCCACATCTCTAAGATATTCATCCACATCTTTTCCACGGCCATTATAATATCGCAAATTCCGATAAATACTATCCGCTGCCGCCTCTATAAATTTCCTTGCAAGAACCAACCTTTTCTCATAATCTGTATAATAACTGACCTGCTTCACCAACAGTTGCCCCGCCAACAGACTTTCTCTCGGATAATAACTCCCCGTATAAAAATTATAATAGTTAAAAAAATGCATCGGAATTCCGTACTGCGATATATAATTAATAAACTTTGTATTAAACGATATCTCGGACATAACATAAATATCCGAAATCCTCTCAATCGGAATATCCCTTTTCTCACCATCATAATTTGTAAACTGAAGCGTATTATCCTTCCGTTTCAAATCCCCGTTATTATAAACGTAAAAACTTTGTTTCATACTTTTCCCCCGATACAAATCCAAAGTTTATATGGTACACAAATCATAATAAGCACATTTTTTACACAATTTACTATTACCCGAAACCGATGGAACCTCCTGATGTTGGATGTCTGTAATCTCAACAAGAATCCTTTCCAGAATTTCCACATCCTTTTCCGACAATTCAACAATCACAGACTTCTTCAACAGCGGATAATCAATCTTCCCCTTAAGACCACTCACGCCTCGCTGCTGCAAATAATAAAGATAATACTTCACCTGCCAGATTCCAGCATCTTCCACAGCCTTACTCTTCTTAACCTCATGCAATTCCTTATGCTCACTGATAAAATCAATGTTTATAATATCATCAATATTTACATGTTTATCCTTCTTCTTATAGCTGCTCTCATCCAGAATCTTACCCAAAATTACATCTTCATTCTCTGCTTCCATCCGGATATCATGACAAAAATACCACAATTTCCGCTTACAAACGAAATAATAATAAATCATCACCCCAGTGATTCTTTCATCCATTTTCATCACCTACATAAATATACCATCCATCTCCAACTCTTCATTTAATAACAAACCTGCACCTTTTCCATTTTCTGAATCAAAGTCATATTTATATCTTGCTCTGTGAATATCCATAATGTTTCTGCCATTTTTACTTCCAATTACATCCCTGTCTACCCCTTTGGGGAATTTATTATAAATACTCATGCTCAACGTCACATCTTCAAGCCTGTTTTTAATAATACTTCTGACTTCTTTTCTCAGATTTGGCTTTCTTAAAAAATCTATTCCATATTCAAACAATTCCTGTTTTTTATCATAAATCTCTTCCGGCACAATCGTAATACTTTTTATATCCCTCACTTTAGCTTCTTTTGATGTATATTCTGCCGGATGAATTGTCGAAAACCTTTTCAACCATTCTTCAATTTCTTTGTAATAGCTCGTTTCAGTTATTTCTTCCGGATTGTAAACATTGTTCATATAAACCGTTTTTAGTTCTTCACCAAACAATATATTTTCATATTCATGAAGAAATCTTAAAGAACGGTCATACATGTCTGAATCATAAACTCGATCTTTTCCCACACCATTTCGATTATCATATACAACAATATTCGGTTCTTCAGGAACATATCGCCATTTTCGGTTGCATCGTCCCATTCTCTGCAAAAGACTGTCCGCTGTACACATTTCAGTATAAAGTATATCAAAATCTATATCCAGACTCGCCTCTACAATCTGCGTTGTTATCCATATTCCCGGCTTTTCCGATTCCGAAAAAAGCATGATTTTTTCTTCCAAAAAAGCCCTGTCTCTTCTGATATAGCAAGAATGCAAAAGTTCTACGTTTTCCGTTCTTTCCTGCATTTCTTTATAAATTTTTTGTGCCTTGGACACAGTGTTACAAATAACCAGAACTTTTTTAGTGCTTCCCTGTTCTAATATCCTCTCAATATTTATTTCCGACTTTTCAATTTGAATTTTGTGTCTTGGAAACTGATCTAACTGATATTCTTTTTCTGTAAAATCTTTAAACTGATATTGCATTCCTTCTGATAACCCATATTTTTCCATGAACTTCTTTAAAACAGGTGGAAATGTAGCTGTAATAATAGCAAAATATCCTCCCATTTCCTGTATTGTCTTCAAGCCATAAATAATTGTTGCAATAACCCTCGGTTCATACGCCTGGATCTCATCCAAAATTAATTTCGAATACTTTAAGGTTGCAGCCAAAATCTCCGTCCCCAATGCCTTATAAACAAATTTAAAAAGTTGATCTACAGTACATACAGTTAATGGCTGTGACAACATTTTTGCGCGATTATATTTTTCATCAATATCTGTGTCATCCTGTTCAAATTCTTTCAAATACATAGCCATACTATCTGAATGCAATAATGCAACATCACTGTAAGAATAATTCGTTTTAATTCGAGAATAAATCGCATTAGAAGAAACTTTTAATGGCAATGTATAAAAACCCTTTTCTCCATTTAACCATAATAATGCCGCTTCTGTTTTTCCAGAACCTGTAGGTGCTACAATAACCAGATTTTCATTTTTATGTTCCATCATGAATTTCTGTGCAGGCCGTAATTCTTTGTTCTGAAGATAAACTTCTATATTTTTCTTCAATTTTTTCTCCCGCAGATCTGGTGCAATTTCTGCCTTTTCGTACCCTGCACTTACTGTATAATCAAATTTATTGAGCAGTCCTTTAATCAAAAGATACTCATTCCATATTTTAGAATCTACTGTAAATTTAGGCGTACAAATATTATTACGGTATAATAGTTTATTCAAATTGCTGCAATATAACTTGTCAATATCTTTTCCAAGATATTCTTTGATTTGCTTTAAATAATATTTTTCTGCATATTTCCGAATATCAGGTCCTTCATAACAATCATCTCTGTCATGATGATGATATACTGCTGTAATAAAGGGTCCGAAATCTTCTTCTAAAAACAGTTCAGACAATCTTTTAAATTCTTTTTTCGATATGGTAACTGCGCTTAAAAATCCGTGTGGAATCTGCGTATCCCGCTTTATATCAGGATACATTTTTTTAATCAAATTCGAATTTACCAAACCTTGAAAAATCAGGTTTGCTTTTCCCCAATCGTGTATTCTGCATGCCTCTGTAACCAGACATTTTTCTTTTTCTGTAAAATATTCTCCATATTCTAAAAAAAACATCTCTGCACATTTTACAATGTCGTCCTGATGTTCCTTTAACGTTTTCTGTTCCTCTTCTTTCGTATCCTGCAAATGAGCTATATTATTTTTAATAACCTTAAGATCTGTCTCTGTAAATTCATTCTCAAGATTTATTATAAGATTTTCCAGTTCATTTCTGACTTTATCAATCTCTCCCTGCGACAAAATCTTTTTTCCGGATTTTGCATAATACTCCATAGACTTCTCCTTCCGGAGACAGAACATCTGCTCTGCCTCCTTGTAAGCTTCCCATAATCCATTGTATTTCAAATACAAATCATATTACTGAACTGCCTTCTTATAGTTAATCAACAAAATATCAATGCTGCATCTTTCTCGAAGTCATCCACATATGCCCCTTCGTCTATCACCACTCCTCCAGAACAATAATAAGCCTTTACTCTTCCATTTTCTTTTTTCCAGCGACGCAGACCCTGCTTTGTGATTTCATATTCTTTTGTGAGATTGTATATTGTTCCACGTCTGTCTCCTAACTCGATTCCATAGCTCACCGGTATATACATATCTCTCTTTATTTCCACTTCATCTTCCTGATGGATATTCACAATATCCACCCGCTCAATATCCAGAAGATCTTCATAACGTCCCAGTGATAAATATCTTGGTGGATATTTCAGTGAATTATATACTTTCTCAAAATCATCCTCTTCTGGAATTACATGTATCACCATATCATTGTCACAGACCAGTTCTACATTGGCAATTCCCCTGAAAATTCCATACCTTTCTCCATCTTCAACACAGATCTGATGGCGTCCTTCTTCATATTTCGTACCTGCTGAAAATGAATATCTTGTATAAAGTTCTGATACGGTTCCACTATTTGTTCCCTGTATGCAGAGCTTCATTGGATGAAACTCTGTATAACCACAAGCTGCATGGATCATCCCAAGAACTGTAGAATATGGTGGAAGAGGAAATGTTTCTTTAATAATAAAGCTGCTGGGTTTTTTATAATTTACCAGGTTCTGAAAACACTTAACCCTGATTGCCCTCTCCATAATACTGCTCCACTTCCTCTTTCAAATGATTAAATACTGCGCCTACAGATTCTGCTCTTAATACCTCTTTTAATTTATCTTCATTATCAAAAATACCTGCTGTAATTCCTGCATACGTATAATTTCTGATATTATCATCCTCAAGTAATTCCTGCAGTGTATTTACATTAATTTTATTTGCATCCACTTTTACTCTGTTCTCAAAAAATGGATTTTTTCTGCCGTATCTGCCTCCAATTATAAATAATGGACTGAGATTTTCTCTTCTTCCTTTGATATCTCTGTACAAATAATGAACAGAATCCAGGAGAACTTTCACTCTTTCTACTTTCTCCTCTTCTGCAATATTGATCTCACCATCTACACCAACTCTGTCCAGATCTATTGACATAGTATAAGAATAATAAGAGCGATGGATCTCACTCTGCGCAATTCCATTCTGCAGATTTCCTCTCACAGCAAGTCCCATATTAGTCAAAAATTCAAGATTTCCCTGAAATGGCTCCAATGCGATCGCATTGCTAAGTCTGGCAACTGCACTTCTTGTAGAAGCTCCACCATTCTGATCTTCCCCTTTAGAAGTCGTTTTCATATATCCAAACAGATCAATCTCCGGATAATCTTCAATCGTCGCTGAGGGCGCAAACTGTACTACTCCACTTTTTCCATCCACAGGGGTTGTATCCCAGTTTGCCTGCTGCACCATGTTATATCTCAGCGCCTGTCTGGAAATATAAGAATACTCTTCATAATCTCCTCTGGTCATTTTTTTCAGTGATGAAATATTTCCAATTCCTTCTCCATAGTTCGCACTTTCTGCCAGGAAAATTACTGTAAATGTTAAACCTTCTCTTTTCATAATCATGCTTCCTCCTTCTTCGGCTCGTAAGATCCCACTAATCCCATTACAAACGCATATCCATATTCTGTAAATTTCTGCTTGTCATTTAACATCTGAACAAACCCTGTTGGTATCAAAAGTTCATGTCCATCTTCATTTCTCTTGGAACCATACGCACTGTACAAACGCATCACAACGTCCATAAATTTATTTACATTTCTCACGGCTAAAGCATTCAACAGCTGATATTCAATGCCCCTCAAGCCTTCACTGGAAGTCATACCCTTTGCAGTCATAATTGCTTTTCTTAGATCCGCTCCACTTTTTTTCATAGCTCCACAAGTCATAGAAATCTCCTTTCCTTTCTCATTTCTTTCTTCACAATCTAAATATGTCAATACAATCTCCGTCCATAACTGTATTTCATATACCCAGAATATATAAAAATTCTTTGATTCTTCTTTTATATTTTCTTTAAGAAGCTGATTTAACAACTGATACTGGTCTCGATGCTGCAAAAGATTCATGACTACAGTTTCATGTACATTTACAAAATTATCTTTGATTTTAGTAAATGGAGATTTTGCCAGCGATGTCAGAGCATCAGATACCCTTGATTCGCAAATAATTTCCAGCATTTTTTTATGGATAATACTCAATCTATACCTGTCATCTGCACTCACTCCACGCAAGATAACCTGTACATTAGATAATTCCTGCTGTTTTTTTCTTAGTAAAATATTGATCGTCTCTGCAAACCACTGGGAATATTTCTTGTTCTCAGTTTTTTCTCCTTCCTGATCAATTCTTCCAATTTTAGAATTTGCATCTAACAAAGCACCAATGCTGTTATTTATATTTACAAAAACAAATTTATTGGCATATAACCGGAATCCCAACGGACTGAGCGCATATATAAAAGCACAACCAGGGCAAAGAAACGCATCCACTTTACAGTCCCAGAATGCAGAACGTTTTCTTGTAAAATCATCTCCAACTTCATTCATGAATGCTATCGAGACCTTTTCTTTCGGCCCTATTGGATCACCACAATCAATACAGAGATCTTTTGCCTTCTTATGATCTGCACTCAGATACTTTCGAAATGGTTCGGAAAAATCTTTTTCAAACACCTCTCGCATATCTTTTTTTGCATTAGGACGTAAAAGAAAACATTTTCCATTCCAGAACCGGTTTATATAAGTATATATAATACTCTTCATTGCAAAAGTTTCGCTGCATTCTGGCTGATTTATAAAATCCAGAAGTTCTGCTAATCTGTTTTTCAGTTCTTCTGATGACAATTTATCACTGAGTTTGTTCTTTTTTAATTTCTCATAAATTTCCGGATTTTCAATTTTCTTTTTAATATTTGCAAAGCCAGCCTGATAACTGTTTGACTGCAGCTTGTCATTGATAAATTTCAGATCATCTTTTTCCTGTTTTCCCGGATTCCATTTTTCAGCTTCTATCTTTTCAATACATGTTTGAATTTTATCCTTAATTCCCTGATACGTACTAAATGGTCCAAAATACCTGATAAAGGCCTTAAAATACATATCTGTCCAATCCGCGTTTTTCGCAAAATCCATGCTGACCCATAATGCCTGGTCATCATCGGAATGACCGAAATCAACACCTTCCTCTGCCCCTGCAGTTTCAAGCATATAATGAAATCCTACGATTCCGGCATTCTTTAGGAAATCACCAAGAGTGATCACATATTTTTCCATGATAGCACACCTCCTAATATATGACTTCCCACATGCCCTTACCTAATGATCTACGTGTTCCCAACCCAGCAGCGCGCAATAAATTCAGCAATTCCAGATTTCCTGTTATCTTATATACCCCGATACTTCCATCTATAAATCGTCCCCAGGTTCTTGTTACCACTTTTTTCCCTTTCAACGGAGCTATGGAAAAATCACTGATATCCATTTTCAAATTCAGTTTTTCAAGAAAAATCCTGAGATTTTCTTTTACCATTTCTCCAAATTCCGGATCTTCACATGTATAGTACTTGTCACTATTATCCGCGGAATCATGTTTTCGGACAATAAGTGCACTTTTCATTTTTATAATGAGTTCTGTGTCTTGAATTTCTGGAATATTCCGTATCTTTACTGACATTAACCGCATGGAATTTTGATACATAGGATACGGTTTATATTTCATAAGTACAAATGCATTGTAAAATTCGATCAGTTCACCTATATCTGCATCTGAAAATGTCATAATAAATCTGCTATGATTAAGCAGTATTTTTTCCTGTGTAAATCTCGCCCCGGGTAAGTATGTCGCCCAGACATAAGTTTTTAATATGGACGAATTTTTATTATAGAGCTTTTCAAAAAGTGCCGGAGAATAATTTTCCACAGCAGCTTTTAGAAAACTCACTAAAACCTTGTCCAGTTCAGCCGGAATCTCCGTTGTCTCTAACTGAAATTCCAATCTTAGTTCATTCATCTTGTTCCTCCTTTCTGGAAGTTGTTAATTAATTGGTGTTTTCTTTCTTCTAAAATAGCATAGGTTTCGTATAAAGTCAACATCTAAAATGATTAATATTCTAATGGATTGTTTTTTATTGTTAATAATAAATATTTATCTGCATTAAAAAATTCACCTTTAATTTTATGTATGTATCATTTATAATACTCAAAGATACAATCCATTTTGGAATGTGAATTTAGATTATTAATCATTAATCTATGATTCTAATTTTTATAATAGTCCCATATTGGAACCCATAACAAGGAACTTCCCCGTAGTGGTAAACTTCCGTGTCAACCACGCGCCGATGGTACTGACAAGAACTTTCCTTTTAGCTCTGAAAGATGCAGAAAAATGGCACACCTACCGGATGATTTCCTTGTTAACTTGAAAAGGGGCCGCTGTAAAACAGATGATTTTCTAACTGTCATACAGTAGTTCCTTCTTCATTTTATAATATAACAATTATATCAGCCCCAACACCTTCACCGCATTACTCTCCGTCACGGCCACAACCTCCTCGCAGCTGACCCCCTTAATCTCCGCAATAGTCTTCACAACCTCCGGCAGATACAGCGAACTGTTACGTTTCCCACGGTTTGGCACAGGTGCCATATACGGACAGTCGGTTTCCAGAAGAATCTGGTTTAAGGGTGCGTATTCCACTACTTCTTTCAGCTTCCTGGAATTCTTAAATGTAACCACACCACCGATTCCCAGGCAAAGCCCCAT
>UMDI01044194.1_pt1 | contig 19190 bp, 10 predicted proteins | sample 1964451 | NCBI WGS metagenome assembly UMDI01 (sample SAMEA4835990, study PRJEB28245) | human gut metagenome | biome: gut microbiome; material: fecal sample | place: Denmark | collected 2008 | reverse complement strand
CCCGAAGCCCCGGGCGTATCTTGCGGCGATTTTGCAAAATGCCTTCAGGTCAAATGCCCGCGGAAGGCCTTAGAGCGGAACATTGGATGAATAAATACGAGGGCAAGTCAAGACTTTTTCATGTAACCCTGCGAATCAACCCATTCGGAGGCATTTGAGGCTGAACGTGTTTTGTAAGATGTAACCTTGCATAAGATCAATAGAATAATAAAAAGCGTGACCGGGCTTTCCCCGGCCACGCTTGCCATAATCGGATTTAGGTGTCTGTTACCAGCCTGGATTCTGTGAGAGGTTCTTATCAAGAAGTATCTGTCCGGCAGGGATTGGCTCAAGATAGTACTTGTCGTCCCATACTCTGTCAACCTTGGCACCTGTGCCTGTGGAGGCCGCGGTGTTGTAAGGCGACTTGTAGCCGTTCACGAAAAAGTTCGCTTTTTCAACATCTTCCCACGTAGTCTGCTTCTTCTCAACAATAGGAAGCTCTACTGTCTTGCTGTAAGCCTCAAGCGCTTCTTTTGAGGCACCTACATAACCGTCCGGATTGAGTTTTGTGTCAAGGTTCTTTCCAAGTGCCCAACGCATAAGGTCAGCGTGACGGAATCCGTCGGCCATCAACTCACTGCGGCGGTCACGACGGAGTTCCTGAATGAGCACATTTGCGGAAGCGTCTTTCGGATCTTTCGTGATCGCGGTACCGTTGACAGAGCATCCAGTCGTCCCGACTAATGTCAAGGCCGGGATTCCACCGTGCTTTGTCCTTAGCAGGTTAACGGATTTGTCAAGGTCAGCCTGAGTTATCTGGCCAAGTTCCGCGCAAGCCTCGGCATAGTTCTCAAGAACCTCAGAATATTGGAATATAGGACCGTCTGTATCATTCAGTGGGCCATTCCAAGTACCTTTGCCTTCATATTCGGATTTCTTTGACCAATCAACGAACTTCCAAGTCCAGTAGCCAGTCGTTGAGTTGATACCCTCGGAATATGTCATACCGATGATTGGAAGGACATCCTTGCAGACAGTTTCTGTCAGCCGCTTGTCCCTGTTGCTGAACACACCTTCCATCGTCTTGTCATTATAATCTGACACCATATGTACAGGAATGCCATTGGACATCGCGTAATTCTCTACGGCACTCTTGGTCAATCCCCAGGTTGGGGTTGAGGTTACAAGATAGCCATACTGGGTATGTCCAAGAGTGACCTTGCCGCCGTTGATGTTGGCTACAGTGTAGATTTTGTAAAGAAGTACCTCTTTGCTGCCTGAAAGGGAAAGTGAAGTGTACATCCCTTTGTAGTTGTCGCTGACTTCGTAAGTCCCGCTGTCGATGACCTTGGCGGCAGCTGATTTTGCCTTTGCGTAGAATTCGTCAGGATGACCACCGGAAACATTATGGTATTTTTCCCAAGCGGCCTCGTAAAGAGCGACTCTTGACAACAATGCGGCGGCAACCATATTATTCACTGTGTTGGTCTCAGCCTTGGAAGGATCGTAGCAATTGTTCATTGCGAACTCAAGGTCTGCCACAACATTGTCCATCACCAATGTACGAGAATCACGGGCGCGCATTCTGTTCTCTTCTTTCGTGAAATCAACCTCGCTGTCAACCCACACGATGTCTCCGTATGTCTTTACAAGGTCGAAATGATACAAGGCGCGGAAGAACCTTGCTACTCCTTTCCAGTGGTTGCTGACTGTTTCGGACAACCCGGGAACCCGATCAATTCTGTTAAGAAGGATATTGGTCTCACGAATTCTGTCGTAAGGAGTGTTCCAAGAGCCTGAAGAGTTTGGAATATTCTTGGTGAATTCGGTGAATGTGGCGCTTGAATAATCATCAGTGAGCCCTTCTGAGTGGTATTGGCCTTTTGTCCAGCCATTACCGTAGCTCATCGAACTCATATAGCTGTAGAACTTCCAAGAGAAAGTCTTGATGGACGCTTCAGAAGTCCAGTTTGTCGCATCTGAGTTGCTGTCAAGCGGCTTTTTGTCAAGATAGTCAGAGCAGCCGCTCAATCCTATCGCCGCAATGGCGATCAGTGCGAATGAGTATATTGTCTTTTTCATATAATCAATCATATTTCTTATTAGAATGTTATTTGAACACCACAGCTCCACTGACGGTTGAACGGCATTGTACGACCGGCGTAATTGATGTCGATGCCATTGTTGTAGTATCTTGTGGCAGTGGTTCCGCCTGTCGCCTCAGGATCCATAACCCCGTTGAGGTGATCGAAGGTAAGCAAGTTCTGCGCGCTGAAGTAAACACGGAGTTTCTCTACATATAACTTTCTGGTTATATTCTGAGGAATGGTGTAACCGAAGGTCAGGTTCTTCACTCTGAGGTAAGCCAGATTGCAGAGGTACTTGGTTTGAGGAGCGTAGTTGTTGATGCCTGAGTTGCCAGGAAGTCCGGAAAGTGATCCAAGTGACGCATTGATGTAAGGACGAGGGAATTTGGCGTTTTGGTTGTCTTCAGTCCAATAGTCAAGCTGGTCTTCAAAGATATTCATCTGGGCGCCTGCGGCGTGAGGAATGAACAGAGAAGAATTTGTCCACATATCACGCTTTCCTACACCCTGGAAGAGTACCTCGAAGTCGAATCCTTTGAACATAGCGCCAAGGCGAAGTGAGTACTCGTATCTTGGAAGGGCGTTGCCGATGCGCTTGAGGTCACCGTGATCATCGATTGTTCCTTTGCCACTGTCGATCTTGCCGCTATCGTCCAGATCCTTGTACTTGATGTCGCCGGCGCCGAAACGGAATGATCCGTTCTGCAGATATGACTGGTCAGGAATGTCTGACTTAAGTGTCCCGTCTGAGTTCAGATCCGAAGAGTTGAAGTACCTGTCTGTCTCGAATCCCCATATTTCACCAAGCTGCTTTCCTTCGTACCAACTCTGGAGCGCTCCGGTAGTGTTGTTCCACGTTGTGATTTCTGAGCGGGAGTCCGCCATCGTGAAAGTTCCATAAACGGCGAAATCCTTGTTGAAAGCGTGATTGTAGTCAATTTGAAGTTCCCATCCAGTTGTCTTGAGGTTTCCGCCATTTTCAAGAGGGGCGGTGGCGATGCCTGCATAACGGATGATTTCGTTACCGGCCACAAGCATACCGATATTCCTCCTGACATACCAGTCGAAAGTGACATTCAACTCGTTGTTGAGGAATCCGGCGTCAAATCCGAAATCCAAAGTACGGATCTTTTCCCAAGTCATATCCGCATTGATGGCATCAGGAGTCTCGGCTGAGGTCTTCTTGTTGAGATCTGTGCCGATCCAGTTGACTGTCTCTGAAGCCATAAGAGGAATGTACGGATAGAAGGAGGTAAGGGCCTGGTTCCCGACAGAACCATAAGAGCCTCTGAGTTTCAGGGAAGGAACATAAGGTTTGATGTTTTTCCAGAAATTCTCCTCAGAGATTCTGTAACCGGCCGAAGCGGAAGAAAAGAACGCCCACTGCTTTCCAGGACGGAAAGAGGAAGAACCATCGTAACGGCCATTGAGTTCTAGAAGGTACTTCTCTTTGTAATTGTAGTTGATCCTGCCAAAGAAACCAGCCGTGGCTCTGTGTCTAAGAGCTTCATTGACTGTCGCTTCCTTGTTCTTCTCGGTGAGGTTCAATGTAGGAAGATCCGGGTACATCACGCCGTTGACAGAGATGGACTGGTTGTCATACTTGAAATCCTCCGCGTTCGCACCTAACTTCAAAGCGAAGTTATGGGAGTCACGAACACTGAATATGTAGTCAAAGTATGCGTTGTAGGTGTTCATCACCTTGCTGACGAATGAACGGCTCATATTGTCGGTGGTGAATGTGTACTTTGAAGGGAATGACCAGTTGGCTACAGAGAACGGAGTCTGCTTGCTGCGGTTCTCATAGTTGTAACGGCCACGTGTGTAGTCTCCGTAGAAAGACAGACCAGGAGCGATGTTGATCCTGATGTTTCCACCAATAGAGAGGTACTGGTCGTTGGATTAGCATACATCTCTATTGGCCAGATATCCGTTTCCGTGACGGAAGTATAGACCTTCTCCGGTTGCTGCCTTTTCGCTTGCGTAAGTGCCGTCAGGAAGCTTGCTGCCGTCTGAGATACCGAATGGGAAGAATGTAGGGAAACGCATAACGTAGTAAAGCATATTCGAAGTGCCGTTGCTGGTCTCGTAGCCGTTAGGGTACTCGAATTCTTTTTCCACGTACATAAGTTTGGTTCCGATGTTGAGCCAATCCTTTATCTGGCTGTTGGTGGAGATGTTGACATTGTAGCGCTCGATGTCATTCTTCTTGGCGGCCTTGAGGTTACCCTCGTTCTTGGTGTAGCCGAGACCGATGTTGTAGTTGGTGTTCCCTGTATTTCCGTTGACACTCAGGTTGTGTGTCTGCGAGAATGAGGTCTTGAACATCTCCTTATTCGGATCGGAAACCCTGTAATAGTAAGGTGTGCCGCCGATGATCTCCCAATCCTCGCCGTATGTGTACACCGGATTGTCGAGGTTGCCGCTGTACTTGTCAAACCACTCGGTGATTCTCGGAGCCATTTTGTTATAGTACATACCGAATGCCTCGATGTCCTTTCCGTCAGTATTCTTCTGTGCAAGTATGCCTTCTTCAAGTTGTGCGAGGATACCTTCCTTGTCCGTGATGTACTTAGGAAGGCCGATTGGCTGGTTCCAGGAGAAGTTGTTGGAATATGTGATGGAGACCTTGTCTTTTACGGCGGAACCATCCTTGGATGTGATGAGTACCACACCCCAGGCCGCGCGTGATCCGTAAATGGATGCGGAGGCGGCGTCCTTCAGGACGGATATGCTCTTTATGTTGTCTGGATTGACAAATGACAGGTCAGGAACTTCCACGCCATCAAGCAGTATCAGTGGAGTGTTGTCACCATTGATGGAGCCGGTTCCACGGATCTTGATGGTAGGTGTCGTGCCCATATCATTTGATGTGTATGAGATGTTAAGGCCTGGAACAACACCCTGAAGACCCTTGGATACATCCGTGATAGGCTTGCTTCCGAAAGTCTTGTCAACATCAACCGATGCCACCGCGCCGGTCATATTGACTTTCTTTTGTGTACCGAAACCGACGACTACGACTTCGTCAAGATATTCGGTATCCTCGTGAAGGACGACCTTCATTCCGTTCTTGGCGTTGACCTTGACGGTGGTGTAGCCGAGACAGCCGACCTCTACTGTGGTGCCTTCGGCGATGTTGAGTGAAAATGTTCCGTCAACCAGGGTGACGGTTCCCGTGGTTGAGCCAGGAACCATCACGCTGGCTCCCGGGATCGGGTTGCCGTTGACATCGACGATCGTTCCCTTGACAGGCTGCTGCTGAGCGGCCGTCGCAGGCAGTAAACCAGACTCGGAGGCGGCTGCCGTGGCGCTGAATGACAGCGTGCCGGCGAGCAGCATCATGAGAAGGCGTTTTACTTTGTAAGTGCGATTCTTTTTCATTAAATAATGGTTTTGTATTAACTTTATTGGTTGTTAATTAATGTCCATTTTAAAAATCGCGTAGTTTGGTGCGCTGATTTATTCTGCAAATTTAACGTTTTACATCGAATAACCAAAAAAATCCACTAAAACATTCTCCGGCCATCGCGGATGCTGACCGGAATTGCGGGGTGACGTGTCGAGGGCTATCGGTTTATGGGACGGTGCCGGCTGCGGAGCAGTCCCCTGCGCCTCGAATCAAGTTCCGGGAGGTCGGCAGGAGGGACGGCGAATCCTACGAAACGGGACCAGAGGTAATCCACGGCCTGGTCGGACGGGTGGATCATGTCGGCGGCATAGAAACGGTAGTCCCGCAGCTCGTCAAGCACGATCTCGTAGGCTGGAAAATATTCACAACGCTCCGGGAACTTCGCCAGAACCTCGTCCAAAGCAAGCAGAAGGGTGCTTTTGCTGATCTGGTTGCCATGCGCCCCGTCCTTGAAGTGGCGGATGGGAGAGACGGTGAACATGAATTCCTTCTCCGGATGCCGCGCGATCATATTCATGAGCAATGTCGCTGTCTCGCGGACTGAGAGGCGTCTGCGGGTGAACTCCTTCGCCTCGATCTTGAGGCAGTTCGAGACGGTCTCGCCTGAGCGGGTATATTCATAAATCCATGCCGTGCCGAGGGTTATGATGACTTTGGAGGCTGCTTTCCACCGGAGCGAGGCTTCCTTCAAAGATGCATTGGCGACTTGCAGGAACTCGTCCTCGGTGCGGCGGGCGAAGGATGTGTGGTGGCTGAACGAGCAGACGAGGCCGGCACCGGCGCCCATCTGGACGCACTCATCTTTGGAGAACGGGATTCCGGATGTCAGGCGGGCGACGGAATTGCAGACCGAGACTGGGTTGTAGATGGTTCCGAACGGGTTGACGCAGACGTCGAAGCCCAGATCCACCATTTTCCCGCCGATGTTGTCAGCGAAGCAGCTTCCGAGGACGAATATCCTGTCTTTCAGCGAGATGCTGACAGCACCGCGGCCGGTTTCCACCGGGGTCTGTAATTTGAGTTCTTCCATACGGGTGCGAAATTACAAAATAATCAGTAATTTTGCATAAACTGCCTCGGAGGCGGGATTTTTCCTTCCGGGCTTATGAATATGAGAAAGAGCGTAATTGTAATAACACTTCTTCTGGCGTCGGCCTTCGCCGGTCGTGCCCAACAAAAGGCTACCTTTACCTACGGTGCTGATTTTCAGTACTATTTTGACAATCGGGAATATGATGGCGCTGGCAACAAGTTCGAGACATCCGGCACGGTTCACGCCGCCAGGCTGACCCCCACGGTCGGTGCCAAGGTGGCGGGCGGCCGGTTCACCCATCAGCTTACGCTCGGAATCGATGTGATGAAGAATATGGGTGAGGCCCCCGTGTCCGAAAGCGACAAGGATCTTCAGAACGTAGGACTTTTCCGGGAGATGACATTCTGGTACGGCCTTGAAAGCCGGCGCAGAAGCGGAAAATTCAATCTCTTGGCGGGAATATTCCCGCGCGGGAACTCCGTTTTCGGCTCGGGTTATCAGGGCTGGGCGGAGGATCCTGTGAAGGCCGATCAGGTTCCGTCCCTGTTCATCTCCGATGTCAACCAGTTTTATGACAACAACATAGAAGGATTACTCCTGAAGTACGAGACCCGGAAAGGCTATTGCGAGGCCGGTTTGGACTGGATGGGAATGATCGGGCACGGACGGCGTGAGCGCTTCCAGATATTCACATACGGCAATTACGCCCTTGCCGGTGATTTCCTGCGCGCCGGGTGGACGGCGACTATGTACCACTTCGCCAACACGCTTGAATATCGGGGCGTGGTGGATAATATTCTTGTCTCGCCTTTCGTGTCGCTGACCGCCGGGAGACGCGACTTCCGTTGGGACTCCAAGCTCAGCTATATTCAAGGAATACATCAGGACAGGATCAACGAGACGGGGCTTGAGCCTGCGTTCGGCGGGCTGCTGACGCTGAACCTCGCGTACAAGAAACTGGGCGTTCAGAATGATTCCTACTATGGCACGGGCCAGATGCCTTACTACTTCACCATTGACGGAGGAGGGAATATGCTCGGACAGGATTTGTACGCCGGAAGTCCGTTCTACCGCGTCTGTGACTATGGCGGGAACTGGAAGCATTCCGGGTTTTATGACCGTGCCGAGATCTACTGGCAGCCGTATATCGCTGATTTCGTGCGTCTGAGGCTTTCCGCCGTGTTCCATTTCACAGGTGATGGATTCCAGGGCAGCCAGCAGAAGCTGAGCGTCCTGTTCGATCTCGGGCGTGCCTTGAACTCCAGGAAAACGGCTAAGGCTTCGGGAGGCTCACGCAGGCAAAGGAATTTTGAAATATATTTATAAGGTATGAAAGTAATATTCAAGTCTATCATTGTCGCCGCTTCCGCCGGATTTCTGTTGGCCGGATGCGGTTCAGGTCCCAAGGACGGGGAATATGTCATCCAGCTTCTTACCACGAATGACGTGCACGGAACCTATTTCGATTCCACCTATGTCGGGAACGGGGTGAAGAAGTCCCTTTTAGCCGTCAAGCCGATAGTGGACAGCGTCCGTGCGGCGGCCGGTGCGGACAAAGTTGTCTTCATCGATGCGGGGGACTGCCTTCAGGGAGACAACGCCGCGTACTATTTCAACTATGTGGACACACTCTCTCCTCATGTCTATCCACGCCTTGCCGCCTACATGGGCTACGATGCCGTCACGGTGGGCAACCATGACATCGAGACCGGTCACAAGGTCTATGACCGCATCGCCCGGGACCTTGAGTCGCACGGGATTCCGTTTCTGGCTGGAAACGCTATCCGCACTGACAACGGGGAACCGTATTTTCCTTTGTACAAGATCTACAAGAAGGGCGGACTGAAGGTCGCCGTACTGGGTTTCACAAACGCCAACATGAAGAACTGGCTGTCGGAGAAACTCTGGAGCGGAATGACGTTCGAGAGCCTTGTTCCTCTGGTGCAGGAGGATGTGGACAAGGTGAGGGCCAAGGAGAAGCCTGATGTGGTGATCGTGTCCGTGCATTCGGGAACAGGACCCGGAGACGGCTCGATGCTGGAAGGACAGGGGATGGATCTGTACAAGAGTCTGCGTGGAGTGGATTTCGTGGTCTGCTCTCACGACCATAGGCCGTTCGTGACCTGCTGCGACAGCATCGGGCTCATAAATTCCGGAAGCCATTGCCGCTTTGTGGGACACGGAACGGTGAATGTCACCGTTAAGGACGGCAAGGTCGTTTCCAAGACCCATTCCACGGAACTCATTCCGGTTGATCCCCACAGGATTGACACTCAGATGGAAAGGGACTTTTACGAGGACTATCAGGCCGTGCAGGTCTTCACCACCCAGGAGGTCGGTGAGTTGAAGGTTGATATGCGTACCCGTGACGCGTACAAGGGAATGTGTGATTATGTGAACCTTGTCCACACGCTTTGCCTTGGCTGCGCTCCGGCGCGGATCTCGATCGCGGCTCCATTGACCTATGACGGATTCGTCAAGGGTGGGACTTTGATTTACAAGGACTTGTTTACAATTTATCCGTTTGAAAACCAGCTCTATGTGATCACGATGACCGGAAAGGAGATCAAGGACTATCTGGAGGCCTCCTACAACCGTTGGATCGTCACTGCCACGAAACCGACCGACCACGTGCTGAACATAGTCCAGAAGGACGACCCGCGCACGGGCCAGAAGGGTTGGTCGTTCATCGAGCGCGCCTACAACTTCGACTCCGCCGCCGGAATCGACTACACCGTTGATGTCACAAAGCCTTTCGGCTCAAGGATCGTGATCACCTCTATGGCCGATGGAAAGCCGTTCAGTATGGACGAGACCTACAACGTAGCGATGACTTCCTACCGCGCCAGCGGTGGCGGCGGACTCCTCGCCGAGGTCGGAATCGACACGGACAAGATCGCCGAAAGGACCGTTGAATATTATCCGGAGATCCGCGAGATTCTCTATGAATATCTCAAAAAGAACCGTGTGATAGACCCGGCCGTCATCGGTGACCCTGCCAAGATCGGCCACTGGTCTTTCGTGCCGGAGAACATCGCAGGTCCGGCGATCGAGCGGGATATCAACCTCATATTCAAGAAATAACACTAAAATATTCAGATAATGATCAAACGAATTTTAACAGCATTCGCGGCACTCGCCGCCACTCTGACAGTCTCCGCCGCCGAATATGACGGGAAATGGATCGGCTGCGACTATGAGGGTGATGTCCTGAAAGGCAGCACCGTGCTCCCTGCCCGCTACCTTCGCAAGGAAGTGACACTTGACGGCAAGGTGAAGGAGGCGACCCTCCGCATCAGCGGCCTCGGAGTCTATGACACTTGGATCAACGGGGAATATATCACCCGTGACCAGGAACTTTCCCCGACCGTGTCGGAGTACAGGATAAGGGTATATTTCAATGAGTTCGATGTCCGTAAGGCTCTCAAGAAAGGTCAGAACGCTCTTGCCGTAAGCCTTGGCTGCGGCCGTTATACCACGATGAGGGAGCCAGGTATGAAGGGCTTCGGGGTACCGAGGCTTTGGTACCGGTTGGACATTGTTTACACGGATGGCCGCACGGCGACCGTTGTCAGCGACGAGAGCTGGAAGATCACCTGCGAGGGACCGATCAGAGCCAACAACGAGTTCGACGGTGAGACTTACGATGCCCGTAAGGAATTGACCGGATGGACAAAGGTCGGTTACGATGATTCCGCTTGGGCGAAGGCCTCATTGATGGACGCTCCGGGAGGCAGACTGGTTCTCCAGCCTAACCCTAACATCGCTGTTCAGGACATCGTGAAGCCGGTCTCCATCACCAAGACCGATCACGGTTACATCCTTGATATGGGACAGAATATGGTCGGCCGCCTTCAGATCAAGGCCCGAGGACTGCAAAGAGGCGACACCCTCACGATGAAGTTCGCTGAACTTCTCAATCCTGACGGCACTCTCTACCTTGCCAATCTCCGTACCGCAAAGGTCCTCGACACCTACATCGCCAAGGACGGCAAGCCGATTGTCTGGCATCCTGAATATGTTTACCACGGTTTCCGTTACGTTGAGATAAAAGGCTTGAAGAACGAACCTAAGCTCGGCGATTTCGAGGGGCAGGTGATGTACGACAAGATGGCCGTCACGGGACATTTCGAGACATCCAACCCTGTCATCAACCAGATCTATCACAATGCTTTCTGGGGAATCAGGGGCAACTATCGCGGAATGCCTACCGACTGCCCTCAGAGGGACGAGAGGCTTGGCTGGCTCGGCGACCGCACGATGGGTTGCTACGGCGAATCCTACATATTCAACAACCACGCCCTCTATTCCAAGTGGCTGACTGACATCCACGACGGGCAGAACGAGGCCGGCAGCATTTCCGATGTCTGCCCACGCTACTGGACTCTCTATCAAGACAATTTCACCTGGCCTGGAGCGTTCTTCACTGGCGCGGATATGGTCTATCGCCGATTCGGTGACGACCAGTCCATCAAGGACCATTATGGTGCTATGAAGAAGTGGCTTGGATATATGAGGTCGAAGTACCTGAAGGATGGCGTGATGATCAAGGACACCTACGGGGACTGGTGCATGCCGCCTGAATCTTTGGAACTTATTCATTCACAGGATCCTGCGAGAAAGACAGCCTCGCCTCTGATATCCACTCCATTCTACTTTTTCCTCTTGAACAAGATGATAGAGTTCGCTCCGATCGCCGGTCATCCGGAGGATGTGAAGATATTCAATGAATATGCCGCCGCGGCCCGTGAGGCGTTCAACGCGAAGTATTTCAACGCTAAGGAAGGCTTCTACGGCAACAACACCGTGACCGCCAACCTGCTTCCGCTTTATTTCGGAATGGTTCCTGACGGGCGTGAGGGTGACGTGTTCGAGCACATCGTGCACAAGACCGAGGTGGACTGTGGCGGCCATGTGAGCTGTGGAGTCGTCGGAATGATGGTTCTGATGCGCACTCTCACCGAGTTCGGCAGACCGGATCTTGCCTTGAAGATCGCCACGAACGAGACCTATCCAAGTTGGGGTTACATGGCGAAAAACGGTGCCACGACAATCTGGGAGCTTTGGAACGGCAACACCGCCGATCCTGCGATGAACTCCGGCAACCACGTGATGCTTCTCGGCGACCTCGTGACCTGGTATTATGAATATCTTGGCGGCATACGTCCTGCCGAGCCAGGCTACAAGTCAATCGAGCTGAAGCCTTACCCAATCGAAGGCCTTGACTGGGTGAACTGCTCTTATGATTCGCCTTACGGAAAGATTGTAAGCAACTGGAAGCGCACCGGCGACAAGTTCGAGTGGACCGTCGAGATCCCAGCCGGCACCACCGCCACCGCCCTCATCCCCGGCCCCGACAGCTCCTGCGAGACCAAGACCCTCGCCCCCGGCAAGCACCATTTCGTGACTGAGCTGTAATTCCCGGTCGCTGAACCTGTCGAAGCGACATAGGTGCTGAGCGACATCGAAAAAAAGGCAAATGGCGGATTTTGCACGTTACCAAAATCCGCCATTTGATTTTTTCGCTGTCGTTCGCTAAGTTTCACTGGCGTGAGCGAAAAAATAAAATCCCAAATTTTGATAACGTGCAAAATTTGGGATTTTCCTTTTTTTCGCGTTCGCCCCAAACTTACTCCCCTAAACAAGAATCCATCAGATCTGCTATCTGTTTGCGGTCAAGATTCTGCCCGATGAAGACAATCTTGATCATACGGTCGCCATAGACCGGATCCCAATCCTTGCGCAGGTTCTTGTCCCTGCGCATCATCTCCTGAAGCTGATCCTCCGGCATCGTGGCGAACCAAAGACCGGCGTCCTTGATGGATTTCTGGACTCCGGACTGCTCGAAGAGGTAGCACTTGTCCTTCTCGTCCGCAAAATAGCACAGCCCTTTGGCACGGATGACGTTCTTAGGCCACTTCTTGGAGACAAGCCAGTCGAACTTGTTGATGTCCAGAGGCTGACGGCGATAGTAAACGAAAGTGCCGATGTTATATTCCTCTACCTCACCGCCCTCGTGGTCGTGATGATGGTGGTGCTCGTGCCCCTCGTGGTGATGCTCGTGGTCGTGTTCCTCGTGATGATGGTCATGTTCATGCCCGTCATGATCCTCATCGTGGTCATCGTCATCATGATCAGCTTCGTTGCCCTCTCCTTCGATGGCGTTGATCCAAGCCGCCGAAGTAGCCGTCTTATCGAAATCGAACATCCTGGTGTTCAGAAGTTTGTCAAGATCGATGTCTCCATAGTCGCACTCGAAGATCGTCACTTTCGGATTCAGAGCCTTCACTATGCTGCGGACCCTGCCAAGCTCCTCGGGCTTCACCTCGGACGCCTTGTTCAGAAGCACGATGTTGCAGAACTCGATCTGCTGGATCACAAGATTCTCAAGGTCATCCTCCTCCAGATTGTCCTTCTTGAGAGCGTCCCCGCAGGCGAACTCACTCTGCATCCTCAGAGCGTCCACAACGGTGACTATGCAATCGAGTTTCGGAATATTCGATTGGGCATATTCAGGAACAAGCTTAGGGAAGGAGCAGATGGTCTGTGCGATAGGGGCGGGCTCGCATATTCCACTCGCCTCGATGACGATGTAGTCGAACTTGCCGGAGCGGCAGAGGTCGTTCAGCTGGGCGACAAGGTCCATTTTCAGCGTGCAGCAGATGCAGCCGTTCTGGAGAGGGACAAGGCTGTCGTCCGTGGTGCCGACAACGCCGCCTTTCTGGATGAGGTCCGCGTCGATGTTCACCTCGCCTATGTCATTGACGATGACGGCGAACTTGATGCCTTTCTTGTTGGAGAGTATTCTGTTGACCAGAGTTGTCTTGCCGCTCCCGAGGTATCCCGTCAGAAGCAGCACCGGTATTTCCCTGTTTTCCACTGTTATTGTCATGGTTATGCTGTTGTTGTCATATTGTCGCAAAATTATAATATTTACTTTGGTTTAGCAAATCGGACGCTGGCTGATGAGCAGGTCTGCTTCGTGAGTGTGGTGGCGGTTCTTGCGCACGAGGCGATGCTTGGGGAATGCTTCGTGAGTGTGGTGGCGGTTCTTGCGCGCGAGGCGATGCTTGGGGAATGCTTCGTGAGTGTGTTGGCGGTTCTTGCGCACGAGGCGTGGCTTTGGGGAATGACGACGCGCGTGATGAGGCCGCTATGGCGCGCGATAAACAAGAGAATGAATTTTCCTTGGAATTTAATAGGTGATGCCAGTTGAAGTTCTTGTGCAAATGAAGATATTTTACTAAATTTGCGCTCATGCAGGTAAAAACAGTCCTGAGGTATGCTTGAAGGTATAAAGACAGATATCGAAAAGTTGATCGCGCTGTACGAAGCGGAAAGGTCTGAGCGTGAAAGGCTCCAGGCTGAGTTGGTGCGGTGCGGGGCTGAGAATGAGTCCTGTAGGAAGCGGATTGAGGATTTGGAACAACAGGTGAACAACCTTCATCTGTCCGAAGCTTTCGGAGTGGGCGGAGACAGTTCCGCCGCCAAGGAAAAGATAGAGAGACTTATCAAGGAGATTGACAAGTGCATCGCCTTGCTTGAGAATTAGGAATGGGACAGAACATCAAGATAAAGATCGCGGGCAATGAATATCCCCTCGTCGCCTCCTCTCCTGAGATGGAGCGGATGATGAGGCTTGCGGCGGACGCCATCAACCAGAAACTGGCGGCTTACGACGCGAAGTACCCGAACAAGACCCTTTCCGACAAACTTTCCTTTGTGGCTCTGAACGAGGCGGTCGGAAGGTTGGCCTACCAGAAGAGAGTCGCCGACGCTGATGCCGAGGCGAAAAAACTTCAGGAGGATGTTGAGTCCTACATCAAGAATATTGAAAAAGACGGCCGTTAGTCCCACGTGCTCAAATCAACAAGTTCCACGGAACCGAGTTTGCTCGAGCCGGCCATGACGGACCAAGGTTACCTTCGGGGATTGCGCCTGTGTGCGTGACGATGGATTTCTGAACCGGTGCGGATCTCAAATCTTATTCATTAAGATTTCTGACAAGCGGCTAACGGCTTTTTTTAATGTTTCTCAGACGATCGATCAGTTTCCGTTCCGGACTGTCGGTCGTTTTTTTTGCGCCGGACTGTTACGGATGACGCTGTGGATGGACAGGGGAGGACTGCCACGGTGACATATAAGGGAATATAAGAACATTTAAAATATTTATTGATATTATGTTGCAATTTTTTATAGGAGTCCTGATCGGCGCTGTAATCGCGCTGGCGGCTTATATAATCATTCAGAGAATAGTTCTGAAAGGGCAGAAGAACGAGATCATCGCCAAGGCCGAGATCGAAGCCGAGGGGATAAAGAAGGACAAGATCCATCAGGCCAGGGAGAAGTTCCTCCAGCTCAAGAGCGAGCACGAGCAGTACATCAACGAGAAGAACAGCCAGCTCAAGGACGCCGAGAACAGGATCAAGCAGAAGGAGAACTCTCTGAACCAGCAGAATTCCGAGCTTCAGAGGAAGATGCGTGACGCTGACAACGCCAAGGCGAGTTTCCAGGCCCAGCAGGATACCCTGACCAAGAAGACTGAGGAATATGAAAGACTCAGCGCCCAGGCCAACAAGCAGCTTGAGACGATCGCCGGAATGAGCGCGCAGGAAGCCAAGAACATTCTTATTGAGAATATGAAGGCTGAGGCGAGGACCGAGGCTCAGGCCTACATCAACGACACGATGGACGAGGCTCGCCTGAACGCTTCCAAGGAGGCCAAGAGAATCGTCATCAACACCATCCAGAGAACGGCCACCGAGACCGCCATCGAGAACGCCGTGACGACATTCCCGATCGAGAACGATGAGATCAAGGGAAGGATTATCGGTCGTGAGGGACGTAATATCCGTGCCCTTGAGGCTGCCACAGGTGTCGAGATCGTGGTTGACGACACACCTGACGCCATTCTTCTTTCCGCGTTCGATCCTGTCCGCAGGGAAGTTGCCAGACTCGCCCTGCACCAGCTTGTCGTTGACGGACGAATCCACCCGGCGCGTATCGAGGAAGTTGTGACCAAGGTTCAGAAACAACTTGAGGACGAGATACTTGAGACAGGTAAGAGAACCTGCATAGACCTTGGGATCCACGGACTGAACATCGAGCTCGTGAAACTGATCGGCCGAATGAAATACCGTTCATCCTACGGTCAGAACCTGCTCCAGCACTCCCGTGAGGTCGCCAACATCTGCGCCATCATGGCAGCCGAGCTCGGTCTGAATCCTAAGCTCGCCAAGAGGGCCGGTCTCCTGCACGACATCGGTAAGGTTTCCGAGGAGGAGCCGGAGCTTCCACACGCATTGCTTGGTATGAAACTGGCCGAGCAGTACAAGGAAAAGCCTGAGATCTGCAACGCCATCGGCGCGCACCACGAAGAGATCGAGATGACATCGATCATCTCTCCTATCGTAATGATCGGTGATGCGATTTCCGGTGCCCGTCCTGGAGCCCGTCGTGAGGTCATCGAGTCTTACATCAAGAGGCTCAAGGGAATGGAAGACCTTGCCGCCGCCTATCCGGGAGTCACAAAGAGCTACGCCATCCAGGCCGGCCGCGAGCTCCGCGTCATTGTTGGCGCCGAGGAGGTCAGCGATGACCAGGCCGGAAGACTCTCCGCTGACATCGCCCAGAAGATCCAGGAGGAGATGACTTATCCGGGACAGGTCAAGATCACTGTGATCAGAGAGACCCGTTCCGTAGCCTACGCTAAATAACATTCTGAATATAACGGCAAATGTTTTGACGCTATGACACATACTTTCAAAAAAGCTGTGGCGTTGGTGGCTGCACTCCTTATCGGGAGTGTGGCCTCTTTCGCGCAAGCCCCGGAGGCCACCGCCAAGTGGTCGGTTTCCAGCAAGGTGGTTTCAGAGAATGTCTATGAACTGACATTCAAGGCCAGCATTGTGGATGGATGGCACATCTACACTGTGGATCATGCCTACAATCCTATTTCCATCGAATTCGCCTCCGATCAAGGATATTCATTGGTCGGTGGTCTCAATCAGGTGACAAAACCGTCTGATTTCCAAGGAGAAAAAGTTTTCTTTGATTCTGTGACACTCACTCAAAGGGTCAAACTGACCGGCAGTGAGGCCACGGTCACAGGTGAAGTCTCATGGAGCGGATGCAACGACAGGTTCTGCGCGGCTCCGGAATCATGGGAATTCTCCGTTCCGCTTGCTGCGGCTGTACCTGCGGCGAGTGCGTCTTCGGATGACGTTACCATTGACACTAAGTCGGAAGAGGCCTCTTCATCGCTTGAGGCCGGTATCGCATCCGGTGATAATAGCGATAACGAAGGGTCTCTGTGGGCTTTGATCATCGAAGCCATCCTGTGGGGATTCGCCATGCTGATGACCCCATGTGTGTTCCCGATGGTGCCGATGACGGTGTCGTTCTTCATGAAACAGTCCTCGACCGCCGCTGAAGGCCGCTTCAAGGCTTTCATCTACGGTCTCTTCATTGTCCTTTTGTACACTGTTCCGATCAGTGTGATCATCGGTCTGACATGGATAATCGGAGGGAATACGGTCACCGCCGACATATTCAACTGGCTTGCGACACACTGGCTGCCGAACCTGATATTCTTCATCGTGTTCATGATTTTCGCGGCATCCTTCTTCGGCGCCTTCGAGATAGAGCTGCCGTCCAGCCTTGCCAACAAGAGTGACGCGAAGTCCAGCGGCAAAGGACTCGGCGGCATATTCTTCATGGCTCTGACCCTTGTGCTGGTGTCATTCTCATGCACCGGTCCTATTGTCGGCACGGTGCTGATCAAATCAACTCAGGGAGAGTTCTGGACTCCGATGGTCACGATGCTCGCCTTCTCCGTCGCCTTCGCCTTGCCGTTCACGATCCTGGCGATGTTCCCGTCGCTGCTGAAAAAGATGAAAGGCAAGTCCGGCTCTTGGCTCAACAGTGTCAAGGTCGTGCTCGGCTTCATCGAGGTAGCGCTTGGCTTCAAGTTCCTCAGCGTCGCTGACCAGACCTACCACTGGGGACTGCTTGACAGGGAAGTATATTTAGGAATATGGATCGTCACGTTCTCGCTTCTCGGATTTTACCTTCTTGGCAAGCTACGTTTCAAGAATGACGATCCTGTGGAGCATGTCTCTGTGCCGAGGCTTGGCCTTGCGATCGCCGTCTTCACATTCGTGGTCTATATGATTCCGGGAATGTGGGGCGCTCCGCTGAAGGCTCTGTCCGGCTACCTTCCTCCGCTTGAGACTCAGGATTTTGTGGTTTACAATTATGCGGACACTCCGGTGGGAACGGTCACTTCGACAGGCTCGGTGACCATCGAAGCGACCGATGAAACCAGCACATCGACAAGCTCAGTGACCGGTGTCTCCACCTACGGCCAGAAGTACGACCTCAAGATGCCGCTCGGTCTGACCGGCTACTTCACCCTGGAGGAAGGCCTCGCCGCCGCTAAGGCCCAGGGCAAACCCGTCTTCGTCGACATCACCGGCCACGGCTGCGTCAACTGCCGCGAGATGGAACAGCGCGTCTGGAGCGATCCGAGAGTCCTGAATATTCTCAGGAATGAATATGTCCTTGTGGCTCTTTATGTGGATGACAAGACCAAACTCGATGAGGCGGAATGGCTGACCACTCCGGATGGCAAGACCTTGAAGGAGATCGGTCGTGTGAACTCTTACATAGCCCGTACACGGTTCGGAGTAAACGCCCAGCCGAACTATGCCCTTCTTGACGCCGAAGGCAACCAGCTTGCCCCGGTCCGTGGCTATAATCTTTCCGTTGATGGTTTCATAGCCTTCCTCAACTCCGGCCTGAAAAAATAGCCGTGGCACTTAACGTGCTGTAAATGAATATAAAGACCGAAGTCCTGATGCCGTTACCAGCGTCAGGACTTTGGTCTTTTAATTGATTATGAGCCGCTTATCCGCCACGTATATTCATTGGTTCAGAAAGATGTTCGCTTTCCGGACAAAAATCGTTATATTTGCGGCAATGCCATACCACTGGGCAGAGTGGAGCCGCAAAATATGATAACCCCAAAATAAAACGAGACTTATGGTCCAGACTTTAATAGCCAACTCAGGAATACAGTTTTTCTCCAGAGAGATACTTCTGGATGCGAACGACGGATTCAGACAGGTCTTTTACGAATGGTTTGATTAGGAACAGGTCGAGCAGGTTCTTGAGTATGCCTACGAGATCAGGGAGACTTGACAAGGATGGTTTCGGAACAGGCGCGAATTATTCCCGGAGGACCCTGATGACATTCGCCTTCCTGGAGATTCTGGCCAAGTACCCTGCAAACACCGATGCGAAAGCGATTCTGGACAAATGTGTCGCGATGGAACGGAAGGATTACACCGATGCCGTCGCCAGCCAAAGCGTCGCCAGTCTCGATGCGTTCATGAAGAAATATCCGGATTCCGCGTTCCGGGAGGATGTGGCCGACAGGATCGATGATCTTCCTCTCTGGCTGAAAGCCAAAGGCCAGAATACGATAGATTCCTACAAGCGGTATCTCGCCGAGTCCGAGCACCGGATCTACAAACAGGAGGCCGATGACGCCATAGCCGACCTGTCAACCTCGCAGGCTTATTTCAACGCCCTCCGTGTCAACACCATCGATGCGCTGAAGCAATTCCGCAAGGATTATCCCGCCAGTTCCTATGACAAGCGCGCCTCCAGCAAG
>UMDI01061966.1_pt1 | contig 20623 bp, 19 predicted proteins | sample 1964451 | NCBI WGS metagenome assembly UMDI01 (sample SAMEA4835990, study PRJEB28245) | human gut metagenome | biome: gut microbiome; material: fecal sample | place: Denmark | collected 2008 | reverse complement strand
GGCCGCCACAAGTGCATTTCTCGTGTTGATGGGAAATATTGTGCTGGCTCAGGGAGGCATGCTTGCGCAGCTTATAAATATATGGGGTAACAGTGCAATTTAAATAATCGGGAGACTATAGATGAAGGAGATAATGCAGACATATGGAGCCATGATAGTGGCGGTGGTTGTGGGAATTGCGCTGCTGTCGGGATTTGGGGCTCTGAAGAACAAAATGAGTGTGGCATTTGCGCCACAGGATATATTGAGCAGCGATAGCGCAAACGACAGCTATGACAGCATGAAAAATATACCGGTTCCGGGTATTGAGCTAAAGGAGAAAATGCGTCAGAATGCAGTAAGCTACAGTGTATATGACCTGCTTGATGTTACAGCGCATGAGGATAATCTGGATAAGCTTGAAGTTTATGCCCTGTATGATTCGTGCAGAAATGACTGTACAGGCAGCATATCAGCCGATGGCTCGTCAATTAGCTTTCCGGATTATGGTGTGTATGATATTCATGTCAGGATAACCTGCAAAAACGGCACAAGGGATCATGTGAGGATAAGTATTCCAATTAATAGAAAGGTAGCGGATATATAAAATGAAAAATGAAAAACAACACAGACTTTTATTCATTATACCGGCAGTGACAATAGCAATAATTCTTATCATATGTATAGCAGTGGCAGTAAGCTCAAAATCAGGAGAAAAGGGGAAGAAAAAGGATTCCCGGTCTGTCAGTGTGACTGAAAATACGCAGGATATTGTAGCAGAAAGTGAGACGCTTAAGCTTGTGAAAAAGGATGCATTGAAGGAAACAAATGTAGTTGATAAAGATAATAAGCAAAATAACGGTACGCAATCAGATACAAATGATAATTCCGCACCGACAGCCGGTAATTCAGATAATGCAAATACAGCGTCAGATAAATCTTCTGACAAATCATCAGAAGACAAAACAGCAGCAGATAAAAAGACATCGACAGGTAGCAATAACACAAAACAACCTGCAGGTAACGATTCAAAACCGGCAGCATCAAATCAGACAGTCACACCTGAGCCGGCTCAAAGTGAGCCCGCGCAGCCGGAAGCACCAAAAAATGAGTATGTTGCACCGGGATGGATATTTTATGGCAGTAAGGCTGGAAATGGCATGAGTGGGGAGCAGAAGGCGTATATTGATTCAGTGATACAGCAGTGGACAAATGGAGGTTTGTCAGATGATGCAATCGGAGATATGTTTATTGAAAAAATAGCACAGGAGTGGCAGCTTCCGATGATAACGGCTGGCGTGACAAGTAATTTGCTATGTCTGTTTCCTTCAAGAGCAGAAGTTCCGGATTATAGTTTAAATTTGGCCGATATGAACGGAGCTTATAATTTTGTTGGTTTGTATACAAATGGAGAATATGATGAAAATGGATATCTTAAATGTTATTATTGGGAAGCGGGTGTTCTTTAGGAAATGTGTTTGCATGATGTTTGTGGCTACAGTTATTATTACTTATATGTTCTCGTTTGATTGCAATATAGTGAAGGCTGATGAATGGGATGATGCTGTGAAGTACTATTCTAATTATGGTAACGCCGCTGTTTTTAAGGCTACAGATAGAACAAATGGCAATATTTATTTTTGTTCAGCAGGAAATACATCTACGTCGGGAACCAAGTATAGGACAATAGGATACAAAATGACAATTAAAGGGATAGCTGGAAATGAGATACAGAAAATTTATTTCCAGCTTGGTGGACAATATCTGACACTCTTAAACAGCAAAAAGCAATCAGGCAAGGAGTATATGCTTTATGTGATTACTTTAAAGAATATGAAAAATCGATTTAATACGCAGGCCCTCAATGCCCTTAGCTCCGGCTCATGCACCATCATCCTCGATGCCTGCATGGTGCTTCGGGTAAATGGCAAGAACAAGGGTGGCATGAATGATAATGGTCCTTCCTGGGGAAAGGTTTATACTACATATGCAGGTATATCCAAAGCGGCAAACTGGACGGACAGCGCACTCTCAGCACTGTATTCGTATTATGGCAAGACGGTGAGAGGACTGTTTCATACAATTGATGTCAGGAAGTCTACAGGCATAAGCAGTGTATCAGGGGGAGGTACATACTGCTATGGTACATATGTGACAATCAGTGCAAGCAGTTCTGCCGGATATGATTTCACGAATTGGAACAATGATTCGTCAATGAGCTCATCATCATATGGTTTTTATGTGAATTCGGGTGGTACTTATACGGCATACGCAAAGGCAGGTACTATAGCTGTGACATTCTGGCGGAATACGAGTGCGTCTGATTCAGAAAAGACCTCAAAGAGCTACACATATGGAGGCATCAATCAGGCTTTTCCGGCTGTGAGCTGGCAGATGGCCGGTTATCATATGAATGGCTGGGGAAATAATTCGTATGATACGACTGCCGGATATCCGTTATTGTGTGGTGTGGCAAACAGCTGGATTGAGTCAAACAGACCGTCGAAAAATATATACGCAGTATGGCAGGAAAACGAGTATACCATAGAATATGATACCGGTGTATCTGCCACTGTGAAGTATAGTGATACGGTGACATTGCCAAGCCAGCATATGTGTATAGGCTGGCTTTTAGGAGAAGAGTATCCTGATATAAAATATGCGCCGGGAGAGAGTGTACAGGTAGCTGATTTATGCAGGATACTGGGGATAGAGTATACAGATAAGGCGGTAATACGTATGTATGCACTTTGGGAGCATGAGCCTACCATAGAGGCGGATGATATGTTCTTTTCGATAAAGCAGGCAAGGAATGGCGGTATAACAGAGCAGCTGATAGGAAGCCTTGTATCTGCAACGGATGTGGAGGATGGTGATATTGCATTTGGCGATAACGAGATAAATTATCTGAAAGTGAAAAATTTTGATGACCGTAAAATAGAAAGTGCACGTGACAAGGATATCATAGAGATAGTGCTTGAGGCTAAGGACAGCTATGGAAATATCACGCAAAAGACTATATCTATCACATTTACAGATACTCAGGTCAAGGAGAGAACCAAAGCCTTTGGAAAGATTAGATTCATAAGCGAAAAGTATTATGGCAAAAATAAAGCAGGAGGCCTCATGGAGAACTCCCGCTGGTTAAATGATCCTGAATTTAATTCTCTTCTTCGGCAGGCCTTGGCAATTTGATATAGACCTTTCAGATTCGGTTTTTATCAACAGCCTCTATGATGGCACAAAGGATCATGTGAGGATAAGCGTTCCAATTAATAGAAAGGTAGCAGGCGTATAGAATGAAAAATGTAGTACTTGGAATAATAGGCTGTCTTATTGTAGTGTATACAGCGATGCTTGGGCTTAGTGTATACAATATGACAGTCAGGGAGAACCAGATGGAAAAGAGTCTGTCATTAGCACTTTCGGGTGCTATGAACAGATATTACGAGCCAAATATGTATATCGTGGATAAAAAGCCCGTCAGCAGCTATGATGTGGAAAAAGCTGTCATAGAGGACATTAATGAGAGGCTTACAGCAGGCGGTACTGCAATTGCCACAGTCTATGTATGTGATATGGAAAAGGGCATTATTTCAGCAGGAATAGAGGAAGAGTTCAAGCTTCCTACAGGTGTGACAAAGAAAATAAGCTGCAAAAAGACTATTGTAGCAGATCAGCCAATGGAGGATAACTAGCGTATGAAGAATGGAATTTGTATTACAGCAAAAATAAAGCAGGAGGCCTCATGGAGAACTCCCGCTGGTTAAACAATCCTGAATTTAATTCTCTTCTTCGGCAGGCTTTGGCAATTTGATATAGACCTTTTCGATTCGGTTTTTATCAACAGCCTCTATGCGGAGAAGAATATTGTCATCAGTGATGATTATTTCATTTTTTTCAGGCAGGTGGTCAAGCTTCTCAAGGCAGTAGCCACCGATTGTGTCATAGTCGTCTGATTCGAGGTGCAGACCAAGCTCATCGCTTACATCCTCGAGATTGGCAGAGCCAAGAACTATGTATTCGTAGTCATTTATTCTTGTGATATCATCCTGCTCGTCAGAGTCGTATTCATCACGAATCTCACCGACTATCTCCTCTAAGAGATCCTCAAGTGTGATGAGTCCGGCTGTGACACCGTATTCATCTAAGACAATGGCAAGCGATATAGATGATTCGCGCATCTCGAGAAACAGATTCGCTGTATTCTTGTGCTCATATGTAAAGTAAGGCTCACGCATGATATTCCTGATGGAAAAATGCTCTTTATCCTCATCCTTAAGGAGCAGCAGATCCTTCATATTTACAATACCGATTACGTTGTCAGTGCTTTCGTCATACACAGGGAGTCTGGTGAATTTATCCTCTCTGAATATGGAAATCAAATCATCATAAGTAGAATCAACATGGACAAACGTCATGTCAATACGCGGAACCATGACCTCCTTGGCCTCGGCATCTCCAAAATCGAATACATTGTGAATCATATCACGCTCTTCATCCTCGATGACACCGTCCTCCTGTCCTACATCAACGATTGTACGAAGCTCCTCCTCGGTCATGACGCGCTTGGCATCGCTTTGTCTTATTCCAAAGAGGAAAATGACTCCGAGTGAAAGCTTGTTGATGATAAATATTACAGGTGTCAGCACTACCATGAGCACTGATATAAAGCCTGCGATTGAGAGTGAAATCTTGTCAGCCTTTATGGTCGCAAGTGTCTTCGGAGAGACCTCTCCGAAGATCAGTATGAGGAATGTAAGTATTCCGGTTGCGACACCTGCTCCGACGCTGCCAAACAGCTTGATGGCAAGCGAGGTGGTGAGCGATGATGCTGAAAGATTTACGATGTTGTTGCCGATAAGGATGGCTGAGAGCATCTTTGGAGAGTTCTCAGTCACCTTGAGCACCTTTTTGGCTTTTGTGTTGCCAGCCTCAGCCAGGGTTCTCATACGTATTTTGTTTACGGTAGTAAGAGCGGTCTCCGAAGATGAAAAAAATGCGGAGAGTGCTAATAGTATTAATAAGAATATAATCTGCGATATGTCGTCAGCGTCCAAATATTTTACCTCGTGATATGAATTAATAAATGTGTTTATTTATCGTCTGTGCTGTAGTTAGGAGCCTCTTTTGTGATATGGATATCATGAGGGTGGCTCTCCTTGAGAGAAGCAGCAGTAATCTTGACAAACTGTCCGTTCTCCTTAAGATCTTCGATTGTCTTGCAACCGCAGTAGCCCATTCCTGAGCGGATACCACCAACAAGCTGGAATACTGTATCCTCAAGAGTTCCCTTGTAAGCTACACGACCCTCAACTCCTTCAGGAACGAGCTTCTTAGCGCCCTCCTGGAAGTAACGGTCCTTGCTTCCGTTTTCCATGGCAGCGATAGAACCCATGCCACGATATACCTTGTATTTTCTTCCCTGATAAAGCTCGAAGGTTCCCGGAGCCTCATCACAGCCTGCGAACATTGAGCCCATCATACATACGTTGGCACCGGCTGCGAGAGCCTTTGTCATATCACCTGAGTACTTGATACCACCATCTGCGATAACAGGAACTCCATACTCCTTAGCAACCTTGTAACAGTCCATGATAGCTGTAATCTGTGGTACACCGATACCGGCAACGACACGTGTGGTACAGATAGAACCAGGTCCGATACCAACCTTTACAGCATCTGCACCAGCCTCAATAAGAGCCTTGGCAGCAGCACCGGTTGCGATATTTCCGGCGATAATCTGAAGGTCAGGATAAGCAGCCTTGATCTTCTTAACAGCCTCAAGTATGTTCTTTGAATGTCCGTGAGCTGAGTCAACAACGATGACATCAACATGAGACTTAACAAGAGCATCAACACGCTCCATCATGTTGCCTGTGATACCTACTCCGGCACCGCAGAGGAGACGGCCCTGATCATCCTTTGCTGAAAGAGGATACTTAATCTGCTTCTCGATATCCTTTATAGTGATAAGTCCCTTGAGGTTGTAATCCTTGTCTACGATAGGGAGCTTTTCCTTTCTTGCCTTTGCAAGAATCTTCTTTGCTTCATCGAGGGTGATGCCCTCAGGAGCTGTAATGAGATTCTCAGAAGTCATAGACTCTGAAATCTTCTTTGTGAAGTCTGTCTCAAACTTCAGATCACGGTTTGTGATGATGCCTACGAGCTTGCCGTCCTTTGTGATTGGCACACCTGATATCTTGAACTTAGCCATAAGGTTATCTGCATCCTGTAATGTATGGTCTGGAGAAAGATAGAACGGATCGGTAATAACGCCGTTTTCTGAACGCTTTACCTTATCGACTTCGTCTGCCTGTGCCTCAATAGACATATTTTTGTGGATGATTCCGATACCACCTTGTCTGGCCATTGCGATAGCCATTTTTGATTCTGTGACTGTATCCATTGCAGCACTCATCATAGGAATGTTAAGGACAATCTTCTTAGTAAGATGTGTCTGAAGCTCAATCATATTTGGTGTTACCTCAGAATATTGTGGAACTAAGAGAACGTCATCAAATGTAATTCCTTCGCCGATAATAGTACCCATTTTTAAATTCCTCTCTTTCTTATGTTATTATACTGGTATACTTTATATACTAATGTAATTTGTATGATGATAGCAAATTAAAGAGTGGGTGTCAAGCAGTTATAAGCCCGATATGAAATTATTATATTATTTATTAGTAAAACTAATGTAAGTCTTTTGCAAATAAAGTAAAAATTATGTTATATTTTATATTAAGTGGCTTTAAGGCAATGTTTGCATGTCACACTAAGGCGTGGACAGTAACGATTTTTGAGCCACAATAAACTAAACCGGGGAGAAAAATATGGAATTTCGACCATGCATCGACATTCATAATGGAAAAGTAAAGCAGATTGTCGGTGGTTCATTAAAAGACAGGGGCGATTTTGCCAGTGAGAACTTCGTCTCAGAGCAGGACAGCCGGTTTTATGCAGATATGTATAGGAAATCGGGCATAAAGGGCGGTCATATCATTCTGCTCAATTCTGTGGACAGTGAGTATTATGAGGATACAAAGGAGCAGGCTGTTATGGCGCTTGAAGCGTATCCGCAGGGCTTACAGGTAGGTGGCGGTATCACCGCAGACAATGCGATGGAGTTTATAGATGCCGGTGCAGCAGCAGTTATAGTGACATCCTACGTATTTAAAGATGGCAGGATAAACTATGCAAATCTAAACAGGCTTAAAGATACTGTGGGCAGTGACAAGCTGGTGCTTGATCTGTCATGTCGCAAAAAGGATGGACAGTATTATATAGTAACTGACCGCTGGCAAAACTTCACGGATGAGGCAGTGACCATAGAGCTTTTGGATAAGCTATCCTCATATTGCTGCGAGTTTCTGGTACATGCAGTGGATGTTGAGGGCAGGGTGAACGGCATTGAAAAGGAGCTTGTCGCCATGCTTGGCAGCTGGGGAAGAATACCGGTCACATATGCAGGCGGTGTGTCATCCTTTGACGATTTAAAATGCATCAGGCAGCTTGGACAGAACCATCTGAATGTGACAATAGGCAGTGCTCTTGATTTGTTTGGCGGTGAGATGGAGTACGATAAGGTCATAGCTTTTTGCAATAATAAGGAGATTTAAAATGGCAAAATACAGTAAGAATGATATTATCCGCATAGTGGATGAGGAGGATATTGAGTTTATCCGTTTACAGTTTACGGATATCTTTGGAACATTAAAAAATGTGGCAATTACAGCCAGCCAGCTTGAGAAGGCACTCGACAACAAGTGTATGTTCGACGGATCGTCAATAGAGGGCTTTGTGAGGATAGAGGAATCAGATATGTATCTGCACCCGGATCTTGACACTTTTATGATTTTTCCATGGAGACCACAGCAGGGCAAGGTCGCACGAATCATCTGTGATGTCTATATGGCGGATGGTACACCGTTTGAGGGAGACCCGCGCTATATATTAAAGAAACAGATTGAAAAGGCAAAGCAGATGGGCTATGTATTTAATGTAGGTCCGGAGTGTGAGTTTTTCCTTTTCCACCTGGACGAGAACGGACAGCCTACCACCATCTCGCATGAGAGAGCAGGGTACTTTGATTTGGGACCAAATGATTTGGGAGAAAACGCAAGAAGAGACATGGTTTTAACTCTTGAGGATATGGATTTTGAGATAGAGGCATCACATCATGAGGTGGCACCTGCACAGCATGAGATTGATTTCAAGTATGAGGAGGCACTTCATACCGCCGATAATATCATGACCTTTAAGCTTGCTATAAAGACAATCGCAAAGCGGCACGGACTTTTTGCCAGCTTCATGCCAAAGCCAAAGCATGGTGTGAGCGGCTCGGGAATGCATATCAATATGTCACTTTCAAAGGATGGTGTCAATATATTTGACAATAAGGAGGATAAGCTTGGACTCAGCGAGGAGGCATACTACTTCATAGGCGGTATCATGAAGCATATGAAGGGCATGACAGTCATCACCAATCCGATTGTCAATTCATATAAGCGCTTTGTGCCGGGCTATGAGGCACCGATTTATATCACCTGGTCAGCTACAAACAGAAGTCCGCTTATCAGAATCCCTGCAGCAAGAGGTGAGGGAAGGAGAGTGGAGCTTAGAAACCCTGATCCTTCAGCAAATCCGTATCTGGTTCTGGCACTGTGCCTGGCAGCAGGACTTGACGGCATAAAGAACAAGATACAGCCGGATGCAGAGCTTCGTGAGAATGTATTTGAGCTCACAGAACAGGATAAAAAGAGACTCGGAATTGAATCACTTCCGGCTGATTTACATGAGGCGGTTGAGTGCCTTAAGTCAGATGATTTTATCCGCGAGGTACTCGGAGAGCATATCTACGACAAGTATATAGAGGCAAAAGAGGCAGAGTGGAACGATTACAGAGCTGCGGTTACCCAATGGGAAATAGATGAATATCTGTACAAGTTTTAAAGGATGTAACGAACCGTGAATAATATTGTTATAGCATTTCCTAAAAAGGAAGTAGCCAATTCAATCAAAAAAATATTAGCGCAGAGCGGTTATACAGTCACGGCGGTTGCAAATACAGGAGCTTCAGCACTTTCGAGCATGAACGGACTGAATATGGGAATCATCATATGCGGATACAGATTTTCAGACATGATGTACAGTGAGATATACGAGTATATGCCTAAGGAGTTTCAGATGCTTCTCATAGCGTCGGCAGCGGGTATCATGGAAAAAAATGTGGATAATCTGATGTCATTATCCATGCCACTAAAAGTGCATGAGCTTTTGCAGACTGTTGAGATGATGGATTACACGATAACGCGCCGCAGGAAAAAGCTCAGGCAAAGGCCTAAGGTACGTTCAAAGGAGGATCAGGAGATGCTAAACAGTGCAAAGGCTGTACTGATGGAACGAAATGGATTCTCAGAGGAGGAAGCACACCGGTATATCCAGAAGCGAAGCATGGATAACGGCACCGGTCTTGTGGAAACAGCACAGATGATACTAAGCCTTATGACTGATGTGTAGTATGCGCTTTATGAAGCCAGACAGAAGAGCGTATGATAGTAGCTGCAAAGGCTTGAACAGTTACTATAAAAAATAATGATAAAAAAATATATTTACACTTGCATGGTAAAGTGATAAATTAGACTTATTGTAAAGTAACAAAGGAGAGATAAACATGTTTCAGATTAATGATAACTTTCAGAAATTACCGGGAAGCTACCTTTTCAGCACAATAGCTAAAAAGGTTGCAGCTTATCAGGAGGCAAATCCGGATAAAGAGATAATAAGGCTTGGAATCGGCGATGTAACACAGCCGCTTGCACCTGCTATCATCGATGCACTGCACAAGGCAGTTGATGAGATGGGAAATGCAGCTACATTCCACGGATACGCACCTGACCTCGGATATGAGTTCCTCAGAAAAGCAATTTCAGACAACGACTACAAGGCAAGAGGATGCGATATCTCAGCAGATGAGATTTTTGTTTCAGACGGAGCAAAGAGTGATTCAGCCAACATCCAGGAGCTTTTCTCAGCAAACAGCCGTATCGCTGTTACAGACCCTGTTTATCCTGTATATGTTGATTCCAATGTCATGGCAGGAAGAACAGGCACATATGATGCTCAGAAAGAGACCTGGAGCAATGTGATCTATATGCCGTCAACAGCAGATAACGGCTTTGTTCCGGAGCTTCCAAAGGAAGTACCGGATATGATTTATCTGTGTCTTCCAAACAACCCAACAGGAACAACTCTCAAAAAGGAGCAGTTACAGGTATGGGTTGATTATGCAAACAAGAATGGTTCAGTCATCATCTTTGATGCAGCCTACGAGGCATATATCAGCGAAGCTGATGTGCCACACTCAATCTATGAGTGTAACGGTGCAAAGACATGTGCCATCGAGCTTAGAAGCTTCTCAAAGAATGCAGGCTTTACAGGTGTGCGTCTTGGCTTTACAGTAGTACCTAAGGAGCTTAAGTGTGGTGATGTATCACTTCATGCTATGTGGGCACGCCGTCACGGAACCAAGTTCAACGGTGCACCATACATCGTGCAGAGAGCAGGCGAGGCAGTTTACTCAGATGCCGGAAAGGCACAGCTTAAGGATCAGGTAGCATACTACATGAACAATGCAAAGACGATAAAGACAGGTCTTGCAGAGGCTGGCTTTACAGTATACGGCGGAGTAAATGCACCATACATCTGGCTCAAGACACCTGATCACATGACATCATGGGAGTTCTTCGATTATCTGCTTGAGAATGCCAACGTGGTAGGTACACCTGGCTCAGGCTTTGGACCAAGCGGAGAGGGCTACTTCAGATTGACTGCTTTCGGAAACTATGAGAACACAGTAAAGGCACTTGAGAGAATCAAGGCACTGTAAAAATAAATCAGGTTAAATAAAAATACCGTCAGGGTGATGTTCCCTGACGGTATTTTTTGTCTTTGAAATTTACATAAAGTGTATTTACTGTATACTTTTCAGCAAGAAAAACTTTATGCGAAAAGCATGATTTAATTTTTCTTGAAACCGGCTCTCTTACGAAGAGTAGGGTCAAGAATCTTCTTTCTGATTCGAAGGCTCTCAGGTGTTACCTCAAGAAGCTCATCTGTATCAATAAAGTCGATAGCCTGCTCAAGGCTTAATACTTTAGGTGGTACGAGTGTGAGTGCCTCATCTGCTGATGAAGAACGTGTATTTGTAAGATGCTTCTTCTTACATACGTTGAGCTCGATGTCCTCGGCCTTTGAACACTGTCCGATAACCATTCCTGAGTAAACCTTGGCACCCGGTCCGATAAAGAGTGTTCCTCTCTCCTGTGCAGAGAAGAGTCCGTATGTTACAGCCTCACCTGACTCAAAGGCAATGAGTGAACCTGTTGCACGGTATGCAATCTCACCCTTGTATGGCTCGTAGCCGTCAAACATGGTGTTTAAGATTCCGTTACCCTTTGTATCGGTCATAAACTCGCCACGGTATCCGATAAGTCCACGTGCAGGGATATGGAATTCAAGTCTGGTGTAGCCACCTGCGATAGAGCCCATATTTCTAAGCTCGCCCTTGCGCTGCTGAAGCTTTGAGATGACAGCTCCTGTAAACTCGTCAGGTACATCGATGTAAGCAAGCTCCATTGGCTCAAGCTTCTTGCCGTTTTCGTCATACTTGTAGAGCACCTCTGCCTTACTTACAGCGAACTCATAACCCTCACGGCGCATGTTTTCGATAAGTACTGAAAGGTGAAGCTCTCCACGTCCGGAAACCTTGAAGGAATCAGGTGAGTCAGTATCCTCGACACGCAGTGAAACATCTGTGTTGAGCTCGCGAAAGAGTCTGTCACGGATGTGACGGCTTGTGACAAATTTACCTTCCTGTCCTGCAAGAGGGCTGTTGTTTACGATGAAGTTCATAGAGATTGTAGGCTCTGAGATCTTCTGGAAAGGAATAGCCTCCGGTGCTTCCGGTGAGCAGATTGTATCTCCGATGTGGATATCTGCGATACCTGAGATTGCTACAATCGAACCGATGTTAGCCTCGGCTACATCTACTTTGTTGAGTCCGTCAAACTCGTAAAGCTTGCTGATACGGACCTTCTCAAGTTTGTCAGGGTCGTGGTGGTTTACAACGACAGCCTCCTGATTTACCTTGATTTTACCGTTGTCCACTTTACCGATTCCGATACGTCCTACATACTCGTTGTAGTCGATTGTACTGATAAGAATCTGTGTGTTGGCATCAGGATCACCTGTTGGAGCAGGGATGTAGTTTACGATTGTTTCGAAGAGAGGAGTCATATCCTTTCTCTCGTCGTTTAAGTCCTTCATGGCATAGCCGTCTCTGGCTGATGCGAAAACGAATGGGCAGTCAAGTTGCTCCTCAGAAGCATCGAGATCCATGAAGAGCTCTAATACCTCATCGATGACCTCATTAGGACGTGCCTCCAGACGGTCAATCTTGTTGACGCAGACAATGATAGGCAGCTTGAGAGCAAGAGCCTTCATAACTACGAACTTGGTCTGTGGCATAACACCCTCGAAGGCATCAACCACGAGGATAACTCCGTTTACCATCTTAAGAACACGCTCTACCTCACCGCCGAAGTCAGCATGACCCGGAGTGTCGATGATGTTGATTTTGATGTCCTTATACTGAATAGCTGTGTTTTTGGAGAGGATTGTGATACCTCTTTCACGCTCGATGTCGTTTGAATCCATTACTCGATCCTGAACTTCCTGATTGTCACGGAACACACCGCTTTGCTTAAGAAGCTCATCTACAAGTGTTGTTTTACCATGATCAACGTGGGCAATAATTGCTATATTACGAATATCGTCTCTTGTTGTTTTCATATTTTCCTTCTTTCTTTAATAAATAAAGCTAAGTTTGCAACTAACTTATTCTATCATAATTTTTCCAATGTGCAAGTTTTCATTGAAAGTTTTTATAAAATTAAGTGAAATGTTATTGGATTTGTCGACATTATTTGAGAAAATATACTTTATGGAAATGTTAAAAATAGCTGGAAAAACATTTTACAAAAGGAAGGGAGACAAAAATTCATGGCAGATAAAATGTTTGAAAACAACCAGGTATCAATAATCGGAGAAATCGTTTCAGATTTTCAGTTTAGTCACGAGGTGTATGGTGAGGGCTTCTATATGATGGAGGTTTCGGTCAGAAGGCTTTCAGATTGCATGGACTATATTCCGGTGATGGTGTCAGAGAGGCTTATCAATGTGGAGGGTGACTACATAGGCAAAAGCGTATATATAGGAGGGCAGTTCCGCTCATTCAACAGGCATGAGGAGAAGAAGAACAGGCTGGTGCTGTCTGTTTTTGCAAGAGAGCTTGAGGTATTGGATAGTGATTATGATGAGGATGCAGCCAATCAGATTTTCCTTGACGGCTATATCTGCAAGGAGGCTATATATAGGAAAACACCGCTTGGACGAGAAATTGCAGACCTGCTTGTGGCAGTGAACCGCTCATATGGCAAGTCAGACTATATTCCATGCATCTGTTGGGGAAGAAATGCCAGATTCGCGTCGACCTTTGAGGTGGGTACACATGTGCAGATATGGGGCAGAATCCAGAGCAGAGACTATGTGAAAAAGCTCAGTGAGACACAGGTGGAGCAGCGCACGGCGTATGAGGTTTCCGTGAGCAAGATTGAGGCATAGTATTTTAAATGGACAGTAACTACGGATTTGTGATTTTCCAGAAAATTTGCAATAATAGTCAGATTGTGGTATTTTACTAGATATTATTGGTTAATGCTTGTAATTGTTGACGTTTACATCAGGTGTAAACTGTAATGATTATATATCAGGCAGAAAAGCTATGTGTATGGAGGCATGATTATTATGGAAAACGGTGCAGTACAGATTTATTATGGCGAGGGACATGGCAAGACAAATGTCGCTATAGGAAGTGCAATATGTGCTGCCTGTGAGGGTAAACAGGCTGTCGTTATTCAGTTCCTAAAGGGGAAAAAGGAGCCGGAGTTTTTGAAAAAGCTTGAGCCGGAGGTGAAATTCTTTAATTTTTCAAGAGCCGGAATACTCTTTGAGCAGCTTGATGAGGAGAGTAAGCAGGAAGAAATCATGAATATCAAGAATGGCTTCAACTATGCAAAGAAGGTTATATCAACAGGTGCTGACATGGTTGTTGTGCTTGATGAGATTCTGGGGCTTTTGGATTTGCATCTGATTTCAAAGGAGGAGCTGTCGGATATGCTTGCTTCAAGGCCTGATGATGTGACCGTGATTATGACAGGCAGAGTACTTGACGATGGAATCAGGAAAATGGCAGATGAGATTTATAATATCGCGTCGGAAAAATAATAAGAAATATTGTCATGTGAGTTGACAATGCACAGGCGTGGTGATATTATTAGTGCAAGTGTGAGGCAGTTATATCATCTGCTGTATACGAATAATTTGATTAACAGATAGAGGTCGCGCGACTTATGAGTAGCTTTCCGGATGCCGCAGGGGCAGTTGATGGGAGATGAAAGGAATAGCGCCGAAGGGATTTATCATCTGCGGATATATCTCTGGGCATATGGCGAACAGCCTTATGACTGTCATCAGATTTGATGGGGAGCTATCGTGATTCATGAAGAATTGGGACCGGCTCTAAGGAGCCGGTTTTTTAGCGCTTAGAGGCAGACAACGGCATACTTATACGTTAAGAGAATCAAATACCGAATAAAGAAAAGCAAGAAGGAGATAAAATCATGGCAATTTTCAAAGGAGCAGGAGTAGCAATTGTTACACCTATGTACGATAACGAGGAGGTTAATTACGACAAGCTCGAGGAGCTTATCAATATGCAGATTGATAATGGCACAGATGCTATTATCATTGCCGGCACCACAGGCGAGAGCCCATGTCTGTCAATGGAGGAGCATGCAAAGGTTATAAAGGCTGCCGTAGAGTTTACAAAGCATCGTGTACCTGTAGTAGCAGGCACAGGCTCTAACTGCACAAAGACAGCTATGCAGCTTTCAAAGGAGGCTGAGGAGTTTGGTGCAGACGGACTGCTCGTTGTCACACCATACTACAACAAGGCTACTCAGGCAGGTCTTGTGAGCCACTATTCGCAGATTGCAGACAGCACAAAGTGTCCTATTATCGTATACAACGTACCGGGACGTACAGGCTGCAACGTGCTTCCGGAGACTATGGCAGAGCTCTTTAAGACAAAGGAAAATATCGTGGGACTCAAGGAAGCTACAGGAAATCTGGCACAGGCTTCAAAGACAATGTATCTGACAGACGGAAAGCTTGATATGTACTCAGGCGAGGATGGTCTCGTAGTGCCTCTTATGTCTATCGGAGCAATCGGTGTAATCTCAGTATGGAGCAATGTAGCCCCTGCAAAGGTACACAATATGTGCGACAGCTTCTTCAAGGGCGATTTACAGACAGCCTTAGAGCTTCAGAGAGAGGCTCTTCCACTTGTGGACGCACTCTTCTCAGAGGTAAATCCAATTCCTGTAAAGAAGGCTATGAACCTGATGGGTATGAATGTCGGACCTCTTAGAAGCCCTATGTGCGAGATGGGTGAGGATAATGCAAGGAAGCTTGCTGAGGTCATGAAGGCTTATGGCTTAAAGCTTGCATAGTACAACGAGAAAGGATACGATAAAATGACAAAGGTAATTATGAATGGCTGCAATGGCAAAATGGGACAGACTATCACAGAAATCTGTAAGGCTGATGCTGATATCAAGATTGTAGCCGGTATTGATTTATATGATGGAATAGACAATGACTATCCTGTTTTTTCGAGCATCGACAAATGTGATGTGGACGCTGATGTGGTCATAGATTTTTCCAATGCCAAGGCTGTTGACGGAGTACTGGACTATTGCGTGGACAAGCAGGTTCCGGTTGTTTTATGCACTACCGGTCTTAGTGATGAGCAGCTTGCAAAGGTTGAGGAGTGCTACAAGAAGGTGGCAGTGCTCAAGTCTGCAAACATGTCACTTGGCATAAACACTCTTATGGCTCTTCTCAAAAAGGCTGCACAGGTTTTCGCACCGGCAGGTTTTGACATGGAGATAGTTGAGAAGCATCACAATTTAAAGCTTGATGCACCTTCAGGTACTGCGCTTGCGCTTGCTGATTCCATCAACGAGGCTATGGATAACGAGTATCACTATGTTTACGACCGCAGCCAGCGCAGAGAGAAGCGTGATCCTAAGGAAATTGGTATTTCTGCTGTCAGAGGAGGAAGCATCGTCGGTGAGCACGAGGTACTTTTCTGTGGACAGGATGAGGTGATTGAGTTTAAGCATACGGCTTACTCTAAGGCTGTTTTTGCGAAGGGGGCTGTTGAGGCTGCCAAATTCCTTAAGGGAAAGGGTGCAGGTCACTACGATATGGCGGATGTTATTGCAGCTAAGTAGATTGAATGAATTGCTTCATTGTGGCGATAGGTCGGGCGTAAGCTCTCTCAATGTACGAATATGAGTACACTTGCGGATTTTGCTTGATTTATTGGGGAGTGCGTATTATATTAAATATAATGACTATTCAGAACCACTGAGAACAAAAAAAGCTGATGCGTCATGCTTGCATGTAAGCAGCAGGTTTTCTTGTTTTGGATAGTTACTTTGTTATTGGATTTAATTTTAAAACACAACAGGGGAGCTGGTGTTTAGCCGGCTGAGAGTAGACTGGTAGTGTCTTGACCCATAACCTGATTTGGATAATGCCAACGTAGGATAATATCGCACGATTTTTAGGCGGATATACTCATTGGTGGTATATCCGCTTTTTGAATGTGTGGGTGATTATGAATAGTTGTAAAGAGATACAGATGAATAATTTTATAGAAAAGCTTAAGTTACGCAGTCCTTTGATTCACAACATCACAAATATGGTTACTATCAATGATGTGGCCAATATTGAGCTGGCATGTGGGGCCAGGCCTATTATGGCTATGGCACCGCAGGAGATGGATGAGGTCACGGGTATCTGCGATGGGCTGAACCTGAATATAGGCACTCCTTCTGAGGAGCGCTTTGAGGCGATGCGCATTGCTGCGAGGATGGCAGCGAAAAAGAACATTCCTATTGTGCTTGATCTGGTTGGTGTGGGCGTGAGCCGCTTCAGGATGGATTTTGTGATGAGCCTGCTTGACGAGGTGCATGTGGATGTGATTAAGGGCAATTTGTCTGAGGTCAAGGCTGTTATGGAGCATGGCAGATGCGATGGCGGCGTGGAAGTGACCGATACGGCAGATGAGTCTGATGCAAAGGCGCTTGCGTGCAGGGCGGCCCTGCGATATGGCTGCATCTGTGTGATTACAGGTGAGACCGATTATGTGGCAGAATTATGTGATGAAGCTGATTGCTATGATAATAATGAAAGCAGTCAGATGAGTACTGATGCGACGGGTACCGGTGTGATGGATACTGGTGTAGTGAATGCTGTTGCGTCGGATGCTGACGGATACACGCATAATTACAGGGTAGGAAGCATTACAGGCGGCCATCCTATGATGAAGAGGGTGACAGGCACCGGATGTATGCTTTCAGGGCTCATTTGTGCGTTTGTTGCGGCTGATTGCGATGATAAATACGGTGCAGTCACAGCAGCACTTAGCTGCATGAAGAGTGCAGGCGGGCTTGCTGCCTCTGATATGTCAGAGCACGGCAGAGAGACAAACAGCTGTTATTTCATTAAGCCCGGAAATGCTGCATACCGGGACAGGCTGATTGATGCAGTATATCATATATGCGATGGTGATTATGAACTGATGTGAATATCGCTTTATGACAGACAATTGGTATGCAGGTCATGAGTCTTATATTTGTAAAACAACAGGATAAGAGGTGAAAGGTATATATGAACAAAACTGATTTAAAGCTCTACGCTATAACAGACAGGCAGTGGCTGCACAAAGCGAGGCTTTCTGAGCATGTGAAGCTTGCAATAGAGGGTGGTGCCACTATGATTCAGATCCGCGACAAGGATATTCTGAGTACGGATTCTGATGCAGGGCTTAAGGATGAGTATAATGAGGCTCTTGAAATAAAGAGAATCTGTCATGAGCACAAGGTACCGCTCATCATCAATGATAACGTGCAGTTTGCAATTGATATAGATGCCGACGGAGTACATCTGGGACAGGATGACATGAATCCGGCGGAGGCCAGGAAGCTTCTTGGAGCTGACAAGATAATAGGAGTCACGGCAAAGACCGTGGAGCAGGCAAAGAGGGCAGAAGCTGATGGCGCGGACTATCTGGGAAGCGGAGCCGTGTTTGGCTCTACCACAAAGCTCAATGCAAAGCCTATGACAAAGGAGCTTCTGCGCGAAATCACGGCGGCTGTCGATATACCGGTTGTTGCAATCGGAGGCATAAATGCAGACAATGCAGTCACGCTAAAGGGCACAGGGATTGCAGGAATCGCAGTGGTAGGAGCGATATTTGCAAGCGCAGATATAAAGGGCGCAGCCAGGGAACTCGCAGAAATATGCGACAAAATTCTGTAATCACAGTATGACATACTGCTATAACTACAGTAATTAAACAATATTTTGAAGATACTGAACAGTTACGAGAAATCACAACATTCAGTAGAAAGGAGCGTAAATATGCATACAGCACTTACAATTGCGGGAAGCGATTCAAGCGGTGGCGCAGGTGTGCAGGCTGATTTAAAGACCATGCTTGCAAACGGTGTGTTTGGCGAGAGCGTTATCACGGCACTCACGGCACAAAACACCATGGGAGTTGACGCGGTGATGAATGTGCCGGCGGATTTTATCGAGGCACAGATGAAGGCTGTTTTTACGGATATTTTTCCGGATGCGGTGAAAATCGGTATGACATCATCGGTAGATACAATTGAGGCAATTGCTGCAGGACTTGTAAAATATAATGCAAAAAACATAGTTCTGGACCCAGTGATGGTCGCTACAAGCGGAAGCAGGCTGCTTGAGGAAAATGCCGCAAACACTCTGATGGATAAGCTTTTTCCACTGGCTGACATCATCACGCCAAATATCCCTGAGCTTGAGGTGATATCAGGCAGACAGATTGAAAGCACAGATGACATCATAGAGGCATCAAAGGCTATTTATGATAAATACGGCTGTCCGGTTTTAAGCAAGGGAGGTCATTTCACAGACACAGCATGTGTGTGTGACTATTTGTGGGATGGAAGGCAAATCATCACATTTGAGACCAAAAGAGTGGATAATCCAAACTCACACGGCACAGGTTGCACGCTTTCATCAGCGATAGCCAGCGGCCTGGCAAAGGGACAGCCGCTCGAGCAGGCTGTGGATAACGGCAAGCGATATGTCACGGCATGTTTAAAAGCCATGCTTGATCTGGGGCACGGCAGCGGTCCTATGAATCATGGAGCATTAATTTTGCAATAAATAATAGCAACTATTCAGATTCACTTAGAACAAAAAGCTGATGCGTCGTGCTTGCATATAAGTGGCAGATTTTTGTTCACAAGGAGGTCTGAATAATTACTAATTAATAAGACTAATAACAATAAGAACAGGAGAGTACAATGAGTAATTACACAACACAGATGGATGCCGCAAGAAAGGGCATCGTAACACCTGAAATTGAAAAGGTAGCAAAGAAAGAGAAGATGGATGTAGACAAGCTGATGGAGCTTGTTGCAAGCGGAAAGGTAGCTATTCCTGCTAACAAGCATCACAAGTCACTTGATGCAGAGGGTGTTGGAAGCATGCTTCGCACAAAAATCAATGTAAACCTCGGTGTGTCAAGAGACTGCAAGGACTATGATGTGGAGATGCAGAAGGTCATGAGTGCTGTAAAGCTTGGAGCGGAGGCTATCATGGATCTTTCAAGCCATGGCAACACACAGCCATTCAGACAGAAGCTCACAAGCGAATGTCCTGCAATGATAGGAACAGTGCCTGTTTATGACAGTGTAATCCATTATCAGCGTGATCTTGCGACACTTACAGCACAGGATTTTGTCGATGTAGTCAGACTCCATGCTGAGGATGGAGTGGACTTCGTTACACTTCACTGTGGAATCACAAGAAAAACCATAGACCAGATTAAAAAGCATAAGCGTAAGATGAATATTGTAAGCCGTGGAGGAAGCCTTGTCTTTGCATGGATGTGCATGACAGGAGAGGAAAATCCATTCTACGAGCACTATGATGAGATACTTGAAATCTGTGAGGAGCATGATGTGACAATCTCACTCGGAGATGCCTGCAGACCGGGCTGTTTAGCAGACGCAACAGATGTATGCCAGATAGAGGAGCTTGTAAGACTTGGAGAGCTCACAAAGCGTGCATGGGATCACAACGTACAGGTCATGGTAGAGGGACCGGGACATGTGCCGCTTGATCAGGTAGCAGCAAACATGAAGGTACAGCAGTCAATCTGTATGGGAGCACCATTCTATGTACTTGGACCTCTCGTAACAGATATTGCACCGGGCTATGACCACATCACAGCAGCAATCGGTGGAGCAGTGGCAGCGATGAACGGAGCAGCTTTCCTGTGCTACGTGACACCTGCGGAGCATCTTGCTCTTCCAAATGTGGAGGATACAAAGCAGGGCATCATCGCCTCAAAGATTGCAGCTCATGCAGCCGACATCGCAAAGGGAATACCGGG
>UMDI01035474.1_pt1 | contig 21020 bp, 21 predicted proteins | sample 1964451 | NCBI WGS metagenome assembly UMDI01 (sample SAMEA4835990, study PRJEB28245) | human gut metagenome | biome: gut microbiome; material: fecal sample | place: Denmark | collected 2008 | reverse complement strand
AACCGCCAATCAATGCGTTTTTCGGTGCGCCAGTATCATCGCGGTTAAGGTTGCATGGCGGAACGAATCGAAGAGTGTTAATATCAATGAAAGTAGTCATTTTTTATTTATACCTTTCTTATTGTTTATATTAATTATTATATTCAATTATATTAATTATGCAAATCATCAGAGTGTCATCAGTATTAATAATTCCGTTAAATTTTAAGATTCATATGATAATCACGAATCCATCGCATGAGAACACCGCGACGGTTATCATCATACTGGAATGTAATTAGATTCTTTACAAAATCCCCATAATTAAATCCAATATTCACATTAGATGCAATTTGACGCAGATAATAACTTGCTGAATCCAAATCATGAGCATTGCATAGCGAATCAAGGATTCCATCCATCCAATTAGCACGATTTTGATTAGAATTAACATAACGTGCAAGCGCAACGCCGAATTCAGTTTTATCATCATGTGGCTTCCTATTCTTAGGAGAATATTGAATTGCATACATGCTGAATGCAAGAATTAGAGCACGTTCAGTTTTAGTCATGATTGCGGAACCATTCTCATCATTCGGCGCGGAAACATGCCATTTATCATCAGAATCATCATTGTTATGTTTGTTTACAGTATGTGAAATACTATCAATAACAATGCTCCATGCCTCAACATTATCCGATGGATTCAATCCAGCGCAATTACGCAGTTTGGCTAATACCGGCAGATAATCGTTGCTTTTTCTATCATATGCCTTCTGAACAGCCTTCGCGAATGATGAAATTGTATTTGCAGCAATTGTATTTTCAGTACTCATTTTTTTCACAGCTCCTTCTTCATCTTATTCAATAGGAATCCTTCCGCCTTATCAAATGAATAACGTTTCTCAACATTATCCTTGATGATGGTTCGGCCAGTTAGCTTAACGATATCATCCTTCTTAGAATTAACTAAATTATTAATAGTCATGCGTGTTGCGGATTTAAATGAATTCATTGGATTCATAAGCAATTCCATATTCTGAATAATTTGATGCAAAATAGGTTCCATTACAGCATAATATTCAGTTTTCGCATTTGATTTCACAGCAGCACATCGTCCATCACCATTATTCATATCCCTATCATCATTCAAACCATTAGCAATCGCAACATCAACAGCAAATTTGCCATATGCTTCCGCTATTTTATTCATTTTGCTAATACAATCATTCAGGCAAATAATCGCTTGCGCATTACCATCCGTGAGTTCATTGGACACATGGACATCATCAACATAAATGTCATTAACAACCGCTTCCATTGAACCATAATACACCGTGCATGCAGTTGCATTCAGCATGTAATCATTCGATTGAATAACACCATTATTCAATAGTTCACGAATGAACCTTATGACAGTGGGAATGCTATTGTTGGATTTTGAATCCTTAACAATGAATTGACCGATTCCACGCCAAATGCTTGTTCCCTGCGGCAGCGTGAATGGGCTCATGTAATCAGGCGCTCCGTTCTTACCTTTAATTTTTTTGAATGCCATCATGGGTTCATACATTTGAGAACCTGTTGTCCGGATATTATCACCCGCGCTTATAAGCAAACCCTTAATGCAATCATTGCAATCATTTGGAATCAACCTGATGCGACGAGACGGAAAAGTGAATGCATCAATGATACCATCAGGCTGCTTCTCATCTATTGAATAATCAGCAGTCAATGGTTCCTGTTCCCATAGTGGAACGCCATTCAAACTAATGCGATGCTCGGACGCATCAAAAGGCAGGTTAAGCATGATTGTTTCAAACATGCTACTCCCAGTTGGAATCAGAATTGTTCCAGATGCGGCCAATGGTTTCTTCGCCATCACACGTCCCTGCTTATTTAAATTATTAGGATTCACGCCTTTCATTTTCTGCTTCTGCGCGGATGTATCATAACAGTATGTTGCAAGTATATATCGCAATGCTTCATCAAATGACATGGATTCATATGATTCAGGTTTACGATTACCGAACAATACGTTATAATTATTAGTTTTTCTTTTATCACGGACGGTTTGCATAATAGCATCCAAACCGCTGATTTCACCTGATACCGATTCCATATCAGTAGCCTGCATGAATGGGTATGTATCATCAATAAGCCACATACGATCATGAACACATGCAATGGAACCATCATTCCATGCGTCTGAAGACAATGTTCCATTCACATAATCATCAAATACTCTAATGTCAAACTTATGTTCATCCCATAATTCATACCATGATTCATCATTAAAACCATTATGGTTAACATTATAAGAGCGTGCAATGAATGCAATGATCAGTCGTATAATAGCCGTATTCTGCAAACCATCACTGCATGACATACTTTTGATTTCATGCGCTTCCATGATAATTGAACGCAATGATTCCATTGATTCACTGCCATCAATTCGAATAACAGGAATCCATTTCTCATCATAAATATTAAATGTTCTCATGATTTCAATCCTATCATATTTAATCCATTCTTGCAATCATATTTCAATCGGCGCGTTTCACCGTTGATTCTGATTTCAGCATAACCATCATCATTGAAAATCAATGCGAACTCATTGGATAATATTTTAGTAGCATCCCATTCTGGAATGGATTCATTAATTTTATCCAATTGACGCATGATTTCATCATCATGAATGGAGCATTCAAATGGAAGTGATACTCTGGATTTGTATAGTATCATTTCATCATCGAATGCCATATCATCAGTAATGAATACATGATGATTCTCGCCATCATAATATATTGGCGAGAATGAACCATCATCATTCTGATACATGGCAATGACATTAATGGATGAAATACCACTGCGGACAGCAGTGTGTCCATTGTCATCATCTGACTCACCGGCGTTCTTCTCCGTCATGCTCGTAAGAGCCGAATTTTTCATTGGCTCATCAATGATGAAATCGGATTGATTCATATCCTTCGCATAATCAGAATATGATTTATTCATGGTTTCACGCCATTTAGCTGATGATGAATCCAGTTCGGACATTTTACCATCATATGCTTGATTCATCATTCCAATTATGCTATCAGGAACAGTGAATTCATTTAATTGTAATGATTCCACTGCTTTCATCAGACGATAACGTCCATAAATCTTATTACCATTAAAACTTGGCTTATCATTAGACATAGGATCAGGCATGTCGATTATTTTCAGAATAGGTTCAATTAACTTATCCTGACGAACATGATGATTATGACGGTGCAAACGTCCTGAACGTTGAATAATAAGATCAATGGGTGCGACATCAGTATACATAATATCAAAATCCAAATCCAGACTCTGCTCAATCACCTGAGTGGAAATGACAACACTGCGTTCAGGACGATTAGAACCATCCTTCCCATATTTGTTTATGATATCATGTTCAATATTAGTTCTATCCTGAATAGTGAACCTTGAATGGAATAATTGGACATCCATGTCAGGATATGTTTTAAGCATTTTATCATATAATTCCTGCGCCTTGCTTACAGTATTCACAATGACGGCGGCGTTCCCGCCATCATGAATGGATTCAATGACATCATTAAGCAAATCATCTCTGGATACTTTATCAATATGAATGGTTTTATGCATTGTTGACTTAACCGAAACATTCACTGTATTATTGCCATTAACATATGTTATTGACGGATATGAATTCACATTGATTGCATTGCCATCATATGTTTGAATGATTCTGTTCCTTGTTCCGTCATCAAGAGTCGCCGTAAGAACAATTACAGGAACGCCATAAGCATGGCACCATTCCAATGCACGCATGAGAAAACCTTTCATAAATGAATCACATGCATGGATTTCATCAAGAATGACAACCTTGCCTGCAAAACCATCATGACGTAATTGAACATGTTTTGATTTCAAAGCCATCATGAGAAACTGATCAATTGTACTAACATGGAATGGAGTGAGCGCTGATTGCCTTCCATTACACATCCAGTTAGCATGATGATTATGTTTCCATTGCATCCAATTCTTATTCATGAACGCATTGGAATGCTGAAGAATCACATTATCAGCATGAATCGCATTGAACCATGGCTCCATTCGATTGAAAATAGCATTCGTAGTAGCTTGCGTTGGAAGAGCGAATGAAACACCATTCATGTTGAACCTATCAGCTAGAATTTCCGCCGCCATGAGCGCCGCTTCCGTTTTACCTGAACCAGGTTCAGCCTCACAAATAATAAGAGGTGGATTGGTAACATTGGATGCAATGGCAACCATTTCACGTTGCATGGCATTCATATTCGCGTGGATTCCGAATCGAGATTCCAACATGTTATCATGAGATAATTGGGCATGCCATTTATCAGGATAGTGAATCATATTCCATCCTTCTTCCAATCGTTCATGCTCCTGCCGCGTAGTCAAATCAACATTACCAGTTAATGATAATGGAAATGCAACCGTATTTGACGCTATCCAATCCGCTTGAACAATAATTCCTGCGATTAGCATTAACACATTATTATCGAATTTAATAGATTTAATATCATTAATAAACTTATTTAATCCAGTGCGTTTAGCAATGGTATCAAGGAGTTCAATACGAGCATTATTCCAAATGCCATCACCATATTCTTTTGATTGTGCATCATATGGTTCAATATTATCAAACCATCCATGATGTCCGAGAATAGTACTTGCAAGTTCAGGTGCGTTTTTAATACCAAAATCATGTGCTTTCAACCAATCCCTGACAGCAATGAACGATGATTTTTCATGACGCAGCGCACCTGATGCCTTGATATCAGATGGAATCATGAAACCTACATTATTCATAGCGCGAATAAGAAAATCATAATATTGATTATCAGCCTGCTGCTGGAATACAGGCGTCGCTTTGCCAACATCATGAACACCAGCAAGGAAGGATACGCATGATATCGCTGCATTCATGTTCCCATTGAACGCAATAACAATATTACGAGTTATGTTATCAGGAATAGAACCCCATAGTTTATGCTGAACTATATCAGCAGTGTCAATAAGATGCCGTCGGATGCAATTCCATTCACGACTATCCGGATTCACCACGTCAGTTTTACCCCATAAATAATCTGAAATCATGTTATCAATGATAACACATAAGAACGACGAAACTAAGCTTGACACTAAATCGAATAAATGATATCATTGATTATATGAGAAATAGTTTGATAATTTAAAAACCAGTATGAGAAATGGTTTCACTCATATGGAACCCTTGTAAAATCAGGGTTTTACAAGGGTTGTTTCCCCGTTAGGGGAATGAAACTATATATAATATGAATCCAATCCATATTATCCAATGTTGTTTCCCCGTTAGGGGAATGAAACCTCTCATGAGATTATTTATAAGGGTTGTTTCCCCGTTAGGGGAATGAAACTATCACTTACACTGCTGGACGCAGGAAGAAACATGGTTGTTTCCCCGTTAGGGGAATGAAACTTTCAATGGAAACATCATGCGAACAGAATTTCCGAATAATCCGTGGTTTCCTCACCCTGTTCATATGAACGGCTAATATTCACATCAACTTGTTCCATGAATGGAATGATTCGTTTCAACACCGGTGATAATTCAGTGCGATACTGTTTAATTCCATTCACGTTGAAATCATCCATGCCATCAATGTGTTCAATCGCATGCAGTATATCCCGTTTGAGTTCAATGGAACCATCATCGGCATCCGGGATGCAAGCCATTATATTCACTGCTTCATGAACCCAGATTTCATATTTACCGATTCGTGATTCCCTGATTCTATCCGCTGTTTCACGCCATGTAAGATTATCAATAGTTGTATTCATGTGTTCAATGATAGCATATGATAGCAATAACCTAAAAATAAAATAATCAGCCAGTTCACATATTAGAAACTGGCTGATTAACCATACTATAATGCAATCAAATGAGTTCATTGATTGCCATTATTATTTCATGCGCTGGGATACGTGTTCACGCGAGACGGATCAAAATGATCAATCTCAATTTTAATTTCCCAATCATACCATGAAATGCGTTCACGAACAGCGCGCTCAATGGCATCAATGATAACAGTGTCATCAACATGCTCGGAATCATGAATATCAATTTTCATTGTAAGCAGAATGCGATCCTCATCCAAATGCAAACCTTCCACACTGATTAAACGATTACCATTACCACGATCAATCACATAATCACCATTATCATCCTTAATGAATGCATTGTTTTCAAATTTACGGGATAGGATTTCATTCGCAATACGTTCCACACTATCATAAGTCCGTTCACTCATGCCCTCACCGAGAAGCAAACTTGAAATTTTCCTGCCGAGAACAATGGCTCCGAGAATCAGCAGGACACCGACAGCCGCGCCACCAGCAGCATCATAAATGTCATCACCTGTAATCAGGGAAGCAATGGTTCCAATGAACGCGAACACAAGACCAGTGCATGCGAGAACATCCTCCATGATAACACAGGCAAGATCGGATGATTTAGTGCCAGTCCAGAAACGCCATAGGTTGAAATCCTCCGGCTTACCGGAATGAGTGATAATATAACGCTCCCTTGCTTCCAGAATGGAATTATGCAATGAATAGGATTCCAGACAGAAGGAAACCACGCAAACAAGAAGAACAATAATGAGATGCCCTGTATCCACTGCATGCATGTCCGCTCCTCCTGCGATGATGCTGAACATTTTCCTGAATGCTTCCACAGCGGAATACAATCCACCGACGACGAACAATAGAACGACGACAAGGAATGATGCGAGATAACGCCCACGGCTGGTACCGAATGGATGTTTACGTGAACGGGTTTTCGATGACATTTTCTTACCGAGAACAAGCGTGACCTCATTGAACGTATCCGCGAATGAATGCACTGCCTCTGACATCATTGACGCAGATGCCGTAATCATGGCGACAATGAGCTTAATAAGGAAAATACCGAGATTCGCAATGAACGCCCACATGATTGCCTTACCCTCATGTTGTTTCACTGTCTTATCATCATTATTGGAATCATCATTAGCGTTGGATACGGTGCTCACCAGTTTTTCCTTGAAACCAGTGAATGCATTCTTCCTATTCTTTTTGATTTCAGGAACATGTGGAACGGCGACATGCGTTTTCTTATGTTCGGTGTCCACAAGACGCGCGTCCTGCATGAGTTCCGCGATGCCACCATTATTACCATCCATTTGATGTGAACCGGGAACGGGAACCGGTTTATCCACTGCGGACATCACCGTGGTTTCAATGCCATCAGTGTTAACATTCTTATCAGTCAAAATATTTTCCTTCCAAAAATCCTTATGCAATCATGTTAACATATAATCATTAATCATTCAAATCAGCATGCCGTCATGCTGGAAAAATAATCAGCAAAAATAGTGGAACCGAATGAATTGCACATCAGGTTCCTGAACTTTCCAAATCAAGCCATGATCATCATGGTGTTATCAATAATATCATATAAATTAATAAGCGCGGAACTGACGGTGGATTGGTTCCGCGCTTATAATGTTCCGACAATAATGGAACAATATGATAATATCATGCGCGGAACGTCATCATGATTCCATTATTGTTGCCATGAGTTCAATGCAATCAAACCACTGATGACAAGCACAGTGATAATCACCGCGAGAATGCATGGAATCCAATTATTCGTGATGATTCCAGCGAATACAGTGATTCCAATCGTGAGAACACTGGCTATCATGAGAAGGATACTTATGATGCGCCTCAGCATTATGCGAGCCGCGCTTTCACTGTTTTGCTGACAGTGCTCATATCAACGAGCAGATTCTTATAATCATCCGTTCTGATGATTCCGCGAACAGCGCTCATGACTGTTCCCATGTCCCGGATAGTTGACGCGCCAGTTTCCTTGATGGCAGTGTCCACAATGCCGTCAATTTGTTCCTGTGATGCGCTTGCAGGCAGATACTTACGTAGAGCATCCGCCTCATTGCGTTCAATGAGTGCATGAGCACGAGCACGTTCAACCGCATCCTTATCAGCTGTGATTTCACCGTTCACAATGCGTTCATATTCCGCCGCGTTTGTTTCACGTTCCTTAACCGCTTTACTGATGATTGCAATGATGACATTATCATCATTCACATTCTTGCCGTCAATTCGCGCGTTATCAATTACAGCGAGAACTGAACGCAATACTGTTTTCAATTCATCATCATGTGATTTCATCGCGGTTTTCAAATCAGCTTTAATCATGTCGAATAGCGCCATCTTCTATTTTCCTTTCAAAAAATCAATGTTATATTCTCATATTAACATATGCATGCATGATTTGTCAAAACAAAATTTCATGAAAATAAAAAGAGAATGAATCCATGGATGCAGCGAGTTCATTCCCGCTCGCTTTAATATGATATGGAAGCATTCATCTGATGAACGAGAGATATTTTTAATTTTTCAATGATTTAATTGCCTGTTCAGCGAACTCAGATGTTCTCATGATTTCAATGATACCATCCGGCGTGAAACGAGAGGATACATGCGATGATTTGACGCGGACATTAGGTTATAATCATGAGCCGCGATAGTAGCGCAGATTACGCCACAATCATTCTTCATATGATAACATGAAATGCGGGCAATCAAATATTTCACAGATGAACGAAACGCATGTTTTTCACGAGACTTGCCGGGAACACACGGCTGAAATACTGTCCATCATATGATGCGCCGCTTTCACTGGTTATAATGTCACCATTTGGCGACACGTATTCAACTACCGCGACATGGCCATAATAACCATCGGAACCATATGAACCAGCCGGGAATGACACTATATCCCCCGGTAATGGATTGCCAATGGATGTCCAATAACCGAGCGAATTACCGGAATCATACCACATGCGTCCATCACCCATATGCGAACCGGCAGGCAAACCCAGTTGATGTCTGCGAACATACGTCCACCATGTACATTGGCTGAATGAATACGCATTACCGGAATCGCCGGTGTCATGATTCGCGTTCCAACCGGATGGTTTACTGGCGGCATTGTAAGCAAGCATTGCCTCAGCATTATCCAATGTGAGCGGTATGCCATTCACGCCGAGCCATGTTGGTGCATCCGGTTTGGAAGCGACGGCCTTATCAACTATTGCCTGCTTATCCTTATTCCTGTTCGCAATGTTTTCAATTGTGCGTTCACGAGCGGATTTCGTTTCAGGAACATCCAATGATTCCACGCCGCCCCAGGATACATTCTCCTCTGATGTTACACTCATAGTGGAACCATCAGTTTCAACACCATTGTTCTTCTCCGTGAGGATATCACGGGAACTGCTTCTGCTTGCAGCCGTGGACACATCATAACCTGCAATAGGTTTCACGGATTGTGTTTTCATTGGATTCGTGTAATCAATATTCCCTGCTATGACGGCACTTCCTGCTGTCATCACGCCAATGAGCATGAACGGGATCGCCTTGCGTCCAGTTGCATCCAATGCTTTCACTGCAAGCATATCACCTGAACCATGTTTTGATGTTGACTTGCGCATGAGTTTCATTGGATTGCCATATTTGGTTTTATTCATCGCGTGTTTGCTCTTACAGGCATGTTTCGCCATGAGTTGCCGTTTGCCCTTTCTGATTGGATTCAAATCATCCAATCCGTTCCTTTTCACGCAAAACGGCATTGGATTCATTTTGTCCAATGCCGTCATTGCATATCATCGCTTAATCATAATATCAATGATATCACATGATACCGAAAATGGAACTGAGATACCACACGCCCGCCGTAAGCATGAAAGCACCGATGGCAGCGGAACCAGTCGCGCCTAATGCAAGCAACCATCTGGAATACCATTTGATATCCCTGAATTCAGGATCCGCAATCGCGGCAACTGCAATCTTACCGAAATACAGAACGGAACAGCCACCGGCAAGAATACCAATGGCGGCAAGCGGAACAAGAATCAACATGCTTAAAAACTGCATTTCTAATCGAACCTTTCTCATTTGTTAAGCTTATTAGTAAACCAATCCTCAACAGAAAGTCAAATCGGCGTGTCGCGATAATCAATTCATGCGTTCATTATAATCAGTGAGTTTCACCGGCATGGTGAACCTGTTAACATGCACATATGAATCCTGACGAACCTGGAATAATTCAGGTTTGGATTCAATGCATTCATCGCAAATGACAACGCATAGAATATTGCCAGTGTCATCACCGAATGGTTCCTCATCCCATGCCGTGGAACCATATTCACCGTTACTCATGAGTTCAACGCCTCCATCCACGTTTGCGCTCACACCACAACCTGGCATGACTTTAAGCATTCTGCCGCAAATGACACATGGCCTGTCAAAGGACAAATCCTTCTCCTCCATCCGCCCATGCCTGTTCGTTAACCTGCTGAAAATAGTTTCATCCATGAAATCAATGATATCATATGATGACAGATGTTCTCATTTCAGTCATATTTATTATTATTATTATTATTATTATTATTGAAATACGCGGCGCGCGGCGAACCCGTTTCCATACTAATACCGGTCATTATCATTCAAATTCATGAATATTCGCCTTCCATGTATCCAATTTGCGAACATGTTGAACATACCCTCTAATCCGCATTATATATCAATTGACACAATATGATTATTCAATGAATACATTAAACCGGATTATTCATTTAACGTTATTAGAATTTGATTAACTATGAATATATTTAATCCCAGCATGGGATACTGTCATCAATAATATTATGATGATACTTCCATCTGCGGACACCATCCGTGATACAATACATGATGAAACAAACAATAATGATAATCACTGTTAACCAGAATGGCAACTCATGATGATGCAGCCATTTTTTCGTTCCATCACCATTCGCATACATTCCCAGAAACGGCAATGTATAAATGAGAATGTTCGCTATCAATAATGGAATGAGATTCCAATGTGGTTTCCCATACCAATCGATTTTATGCAAACGATGGAACCATGCACACAGATTCAACAGTATGATTCCCGTTATGATGGTGATTGTCTGCGCCATGACAATCCTGATATCCGCCATCATTGATTCGCTTGATGATGATATGAAACCAATAATGTAAAACAAGGATAATGATATGAATCCCATTATCCCTGTCATGTTCCGTGCTGTCCTCATGTTAACAATGATATCATCATGCTTCATCAATTAGATCGAAATCATCATCATAATCAGATAAACCATCAACATCAGTCCTTGCGAATGCAATCACTTGAACATCTGAATCCAATGCATCCCTCAAATCATCCAAATCATCATCAGTGATTTCAATTATCACCGCATCATAATCATCCAATCTCACATCCATAATGGATTCAATGGTTTCACCATAATCCATCCATGTTGATGAATCATCACTGATTATCACATATGATTCATCATGCCTGTCCAATGCGTCAATGAGTTCAATCACACGCCCTGCGACATCATAGCCTGTTAACAGTATGTTCCCGTCAATCATGCTCATGACCGGTATCATTATCCTTTCATCAGAATGGTTGATTATTTCTGACATGCAATATATATCATGATTCCAATGAATCCATTGGAACATCAATGATTGTTGATTTATTCCTGCCTTCATCAATCATGAAAACCATTGTCCTCTCATCCCATGCGCCTGGCGTGAAACCATGATTATTGATTGCATTGAATACAAGTTCTTTGATTTCATCGCTTGTCTTATCATAATCACGGAACAGTATCACATTCGGTTTATCGGATTCCAATGCATCATCCGTTTTAATGAGATTCTCCTGTTTGATTGGTTTAGGTTCCGGCATCTTATCGCCGCTTCCCGCCATTTCCTCCACTGTCGGATGTTTCACAAGATGAACATCAACCGCGTTCATTCCCTTACCCATGACGAAACCGAGCATTTTAGAAACCTGCCTATCATTAATTTCAGGCATCCAAATACGCATGAGCACACTGGAACCACGTCCTTTCATTGATTTGACCTGTGAAATTACCGTGAATAAACCCATTTTATTGAAACCTCCCGTTTCCTTTTCTGATTACATCAAATATCATGCGCACAATATTATCATATGATGATAACCGGATGGAAAATCCAATCCGGTTATCAATTCATGTTAACATGAATACATATCATTCAGCGTAATCATGTTTCGCAAGGCGACGCGCCGCTGTGTTCCGTACTGATTTCATACTGGCATTATCCGCAATGCGCCGCAAATCAGATTCCGTGAATCCGCCTGATTTCACAAGCTCGTTCTGAACCTTCCAATTCTTAGCATTACTGAACACATCATGCAGTGTTTTCCTGTCATATGAACCGGCATGCTGCTTAGCGAAATCCAATGCGTATTTCGAATCGGACGCCGCGATGCGAGCGGATGCGTCCAATGGAACCACCGTTGCGAAACCTTTAGAATCCGTATGTCCTGTTCCATCATATACACGCAATCCTGATTTATCAATCTCATAATTCGTCGGCATTTCATTAATCGCGTTAACATAATCATCCGTCGTGAGTTCCCCATGCCGTCCGAGTGAATACAATGCCTGCACTCTATCCTCCGGCGTTGAATCCTTATAATGCAGTATTGTCATGCTCATATCATCGGTAACACGCCCTGCATTATAAGCCATTCTGCGCCATTCAGGATTCTGGTCTTTCATGACACGCTCATGCAGAATATCATCACTGACTTTACCGGCAAGACACGCCGTCGTATCAGAATACCATGGTTTATCAGGCGCATGATAATGCCGTGCGAGAGCATCAGCCTGAGAACGAGTCAAACGCTCATCAGCAGCCATGACCGCCACTCCCTCCTGAACCGCATCCATTTCACGTGGATTATAATCATGTGAAATCATGTGCGCGATGAGTTCATTACGTTGAACATCATTCATTTTATCCAATTCATGCCCGCCATCGAATAAATCTTTCATTTGATCATAATCATTCCAATCCAATGAATTCATTATCAATGATGATTTCAAATTGGAAACCTCATTGAATTTCAACCTGTCATCCGAATAATCATAATAACCATTATTGCTTCCACGCATTATAGAATAAGCAACCTCGCTTTTGAACCGAGGATTCATGCTGGCATCAGACATTACCTTGAATGACATTTCATCATTCAAGGATGTGATTTTAGCAAGCACCTGACGATTGGAATCATCCAATTCATTCGCTTTCAACCTCATTGCATTCAAATCACCGGATGACACGAGTGTTTTCATTGAATCCATCGCATCCATCCGTTCAATATGCCTACGGACATTATCCGACGCATAATCTTTCAAGCCGAGACGGCGAATATCGGCAATTCCATGAGTGGAAGTGGATTCAATCCTGCCCGCAAGTTCCTTGCGGATGGAACCATCAGGATCATTCAAATGAATCGGTTCGTTCATGCTCGCACGTAACCTGTCCGCCATGATGTCAGCATCACTGGAACCACCCTCCCAGTCCGGATCATAATAGGACCATGCAACCGCAAGTTCCCTATCATCGCTCTCCCCTGGTTTCACTGGACGCATTGCGCTCATGATATCAGCATTACCTGACAGTATCATGTCGGTTTGACTGGAACCGAAATCATTATCAGCACGCATTTTGCTCTCAAATGATTTCACATCTATTCCCAGTGAACCATTGCCGTTAATGTTCGCATTGCATTCAGCGGCTTCCTCCGGTGCCATGCTGGCATGTGAACCTTTCACATGATACGGGCAAATATCCTTATTCCTGGCATGGCATTCCGTGTATTGCCCCTTATATTTTCCTTTCAACGCAATACCATAAGTCCCAGCGTCCGCCATCATCATTCCTTCCATGAAAAAACAATACATTCAAACGGTATCTATCGGCATTTTCATAATTGAAAACAATAATGGCGCGCATGAATTCATTTACTTCACATGCGCGCCATTATAAAAAGAAAAGAGATTATCAATCCGCAGGATACAGATTCAGCATATCCGCGATATCATGATATGTTTCCAAACCATTACCGGTCAGTTCATCCTCATTGACTGTCGCGAATTCATCAAACCGGCTCACTGCGACGCTTGCGATTGCTTCCATTGAACGCATGAGAACAGAATGCGCAGCGAGATAATTAAACCATTCCGCCATGCCATGCTCATCAATATACTTATCGGATAGAACACTTATAATCACGGCAATTCTACCGGATGACAGGAAATCAGGATTGGAATGAATCACTGACACCAGTCCATCAATCACCGGCTTACATTTACCATCATAACCACCAGTCCGCATATCCTCCAAATAATCGCATGCTGTTTCCAATGAATCCAAACCTGCAATATGATAAGCAAGAACATGATAATATGATGGCGGAATGAAACCCCAGGGAATCATTGATCCTTGTAATGAGTCCACCAGATTCAATTTACGCCGAACCGTATCATGTTCCAATCCCGTGAATGATTCCAATGCATCCAGATTAACATTAATCACATCATCAATCAACTGATTCGCCGGTTTCAGATAATCATCCGTCATCATGCTTGAATAATGATCATCAATAAGGTTAACCACATCACCGACCGGAACCGTGAAATCAGCGGCGGCAGTCATGATTGCATCGGATGCAAGCAGTGAATACATGTCAACAATGGTTCCCTCCGGCCTCATTGTCGCCCATATCATGACGGATTGAATGACACGGGCATACACTGACGGAACCTGAACGACCATGGAATCCGCAATGAGATTCTCATATGTTTTGCCGCGCATATTCATGAGCGATTGCTCAATACCGAGATGTTTCATCCATTCGTTTTTACGCGAAACATACTTATTCACATCAACATGCCTATGATAATCAGATGATGATGCAGGTGATGGATAATCCGGATTCTGTTCATCATGCATCCATGACGGCAAATCATTCAACAGGTAAGGATCATGATTAACCGTGCGATGCGGTTCACCATGCAGTTCATCCAGTGAATGATAGAAATCAATAATGTCATCAATGATTGCATTGTCATAATAATTATTCGTGTTCATAATTAAGACAATATTATAAAACAACGAACCTGTCAAATCATGATTATTCCCTTGCATAACGGAACCATTAATGTTAGCATCGCATGCATGGCACATGGAAGGAAACTGCTATTTGACGGATTATCATACCATTATTACAAATAATGACAAAAGCAACAGAAAGGGAATTCTCCGTAAGGCGGAATCGGATGCCATTCATTCCAATTCCAAATATTTTGATTGTTCCCGTTGCAATGAGAATCCATTGAAATGCCCGATGAATACAGTTCTGGCATCGGTTAACATTCCCAGTGAGATTCATCAGAAATTCAGCGAAATACGCGAATGACAACAATAATGCCGATTATGTTGAAAATGAAACCGATTTAAGCCATATTGTTTTCAATGATGATAACACCGGGAAACATTGAATCACAAGGAAATCATGCCGCCGTCACTGGTCGCGGCATCCCATCAAGCCAACAACCTTTGAACACACGCTGCGAACAACACGTGAACATGAATGTCATGATGAACGGAAAGCACCGCGTGTGCGCTCACGAGCACGCGGTGAAGTGCCGCCACGGGATGTCCCACCATCCGAAAACCACAGGGGTACTCCCTGCTTGCTTTCAGGTGAACCAGGCCAAAAAGCCGTTTTCAAGCGAGTTCTTCGCATATGTTTCAGTTGCATTTAACAGCATTAAACAGTTCATTGAAAACGAGCCATTTCGATTCTGACGGCGATTTCATGCGTTTCATGAGTAATGTATCGAAAACAAGGTTTACCGCAATCCTGATTAAAACAGCCGTCCACAGAGTATGTAATCTTGCGCTCTGTGGACGACATCGAATTTCACATGTTTTCATTAACGCAAAAATATGCTTAATCATACCTTGATTACACCAGCGTCGAAATACACGGATTTCCAGTATGAAAAATGCGAAATATTTTCAGCCGAAAGACCCCGGAAAACAGCCATGAATCAGGATAACACCGGCACCATCCTGAATTCACATAATTCCATAGCGTCATTCTAATTGATTTCAATGCCGGTTCACCTGAAAGCGGAGAACATGCCGAATGCATAGACGCATATGAAAAGCATCGTGCAACAATCGTTTTTTCTTGCGGTTCACCTGAAAGCGGCATGACGATAATAGTGTTTTTCGCATGCATGAATCATGTTCACGGGAATGGTTTAATGTATGGTTATGCTGAAAATCCTGTTGAAACAATCATGATTATTCGATAGTTTTTAAGAATTATATCAATTACGAATCAGTAGAATATTATACTGATTATTTTTACATGAAAATATATCGTGATTAAAACTCATTCTGACCTGGTTCACCTGAAAGCAAGCAGGGAGTACCCTACTGTGAATTTAGCAGGGAGTACCCTACTGTGAATTTAAGGGTGAGCATACGGGAGCGTGAACATCGGGACACGGTTGTGCGTCAGCGTGGTTCATATGATCAACGGTGCTGGTGTTCGCATGTGTACAGCAGAATACAAGTATGATTACACTATGAGAACATTCACATGAGCGACATGTGACGGCGGCGATTCTTTTTTGAAAACCTATGCGAACATGTCATCATGTGTTCTCATGGTTCGCATCATAATAATCCGTCGATGAGTCCAATGCCGCCCAGATTCACAAGCATACGTTTTTCCAATGGAAGCGTTTGTATTTCGATTTCAATGAGTGTCATCATGAGCACTGACGCTGGTTCACGGGGATCATCATCCTTACCATATATGATGCGCATGAGCGCGATTATCGCAGCTGCTTTCATGCCATCATCAATGTCATCGGCATTATAACCGAAATCCATGATTCCATCGCGCCAATCATCCAGCATTTCATCCAGTTGAGCGCGTCCACCTGTCTGGCTGCATATGCTTTAATCGCCACGTCAACTCATTCAATAAATCATCATCCATAAGAAACCTGAATATCATTTGACTTGTAATCAAATTTTTGTTATCATTGAATGCAAACACATACTGTCATGTTGAAAGGATTCAATTATTATGACTGATTTGAAACTGACCGTCGGTAAGCATTCATGGTATGGTAATACGGATAAGCCATTTGACGCGGTTGTTGCATTCATGCAATCGGATTTGGATGATTATCAGAATGCATATGATGATAAGCATTTACATGATAAGGAAACGGATGAATCATATGAGATTGTTTTCAATGAATTCATGCTGGATGATTTGATTGATTTCACGGCATGCTGGTTCGGGTTCAACGCTGGCGACATCACTGAAATCAATGCTCATGCTGATGATAATGGTAATGTGAACGCCGTTCTCATTATTGAGCGATAAGAATGTGAGATATGATAACATTATGAGAATAATTGATTTGTTGAAACGCCTGTTCACTCATGAATGCATTGATTGCAATGCGAATGCACGGCATCATTGTGATTATTGCGGCAACTGGTATTGTGATGAGCATTATGATTCGAACAGCGGCATGTGCAAGCATGAAACCATTGACACCGTGATTGACCGCATGTTATGGTGAATCATGACTGATTTCAAATTGGATACAGATGCGCTCATAAGCAAGGCGCATGAAACAGGGGTATTATGTAAGGTATTATGTAATCCGACTGATGATTATGCGTTGCAATACGCGCATAGGTTGAAAGGCATTGATGCCGAGGGCATGTTCAACATGTATGAAATGGAATCAGATTATGAAATGGAATCGGATTACTGGGGCAGGAAATTAGTTTTTATCATTGAGCGGTTCATCAGGAACGCCTTCTATAAGGAGAATGCAATCATCGCATATGTTCTAATTGGCATGCTCATGAATGGAATCAATGAGCATATTTATGATCAGGATGATTCAACCGGCGAGGATACTGTTCATGATGACATTAATTATCATGATATCGCCGCTGGTTTGAATGCGCTCATTGAACACATGCCATTGGAATACGCTATTCAATGCGCCATCATTGTTTATGATGCGCATGATTGGCAATAATCTTACGTTAGTTTTTTGCCAGTTGGAATTCCATGAGCATGTTCTGATAAGCATATTCAAAAGGATAGCCTGATGACATGAGATGAATGAAATGTTTCACATGTTCAATTGGAATGACGCCATTGTTCTCATCATACACATACCTGTCAAAAATGTCATCATTATTCTCATTGCATCTTATGATGAATTCAATGAGCGCACAACCGGATGAATCATTGGATTCATGGAATAATCGCGCTTGCATTTTCTCATCCGTTTTAGCATCATCCGGAATATTATTCATGAGCGTTTCCAGTTCTTGCCAATCATTAACAGTGATGTCATTTGTTTTCAGCCATGATTTCACGGCATTATCATATTTAACATAATCATTCCATTGTTTCCTGTTCCTGACACCCTCATAACTGAAATCAGCATACAGCATGAACAGTTCATTCCTGTCATCAAATGATGTTTTCCCTGATTGCATGATTGCATTGAGGACATCATAACGTTCCGGTATATGATCAGGATAAGCAGTGTTCAACAGGATTGACATGCTTGTTCCCATATCATCATCCGAATACCATGATAAACCATGCTCATCCGCATGTTCGCGCGCTGTCATTATCATTTCATATTCCCGAATACTGTTCCATGCGTTCAATGATAGCATGTTAATTGTCCGTGTGATGTCATCAACAGTGTAATCATGTTTCATTTTAATGAACACGGGCGCGGATGGATTATGATTCCATAGTTTATCCATGATGGTTTCAATGAATGAATCCGCGTAACTATCATTCAATGGATATAGCATCATTACATAATCACGTGCTTCATACAGCATGCATGTGGATGTTTCCTCGGCATATATGTATTTCCTGATATCAGGTGAACGACGGGCATTCATTATCTCATTAATAACATCATTCCATGATTCCATGTGTTCAATGATAGCATGTTATCTGGTTATTTCACAGATTCCATATGACATGTGATAGTATTGTATTATAGTTTTGTCCCATCATGGAGGTTAATATTATGAGTGCTAAAACTCTTATCATTCTGGATATCGCGGCGTTCATCATCACATTGTGCCTGCTCGGAATGATGCTGATTCCAGCGGTTCCTGATTTCATGCGTGCAATAGCTGGCATAGCAGGTATTCTCATTTCATCCGGCGCATGCATTGCATCCCGTGCGTTCAAGGATAATGCTGAACGTGAGGAACAGGACGCCGAATGTTTCGCGAAAAGGGTTTGATGCGGCATGAATGAGAATAATTCTTGCATTCAATATGATCATGGTGTGAAAGTATCATGGCAGAATTGGCTTGCATACGCACTACTGCTTGCGATTGTCATCATTCGCATGCTCGGCATTCATGATGTGATACCTGATATACTTGATTCGGAAACCGGTTTAATGAGCATAGTGAACCTGTTGTTTTCATGTGTCGCCGGATGGCAGCTCGGTGGATGCATTGTGAACATACGCACGCAATTGATTATCAAAGCAGGATTCAGACAATTCAACATACAATCATCGGAAACACAAGCGAAAATGATTGATGGTTTGAAACAAGGAATCATCACCGCAATGCCATACCGGTTGATTCAGATAATCGCGTTTCTCATACTGTGCATCGACGCGCTCGTCGCATTGTTCATATGATGAACACATGAGGACAAAAACTCAAATAATTCAATGATGGCATTGTTGACATTCAATGTCATCATTTTTGTATTCATATCATGGTTGTCGATTTCATTGAAAAACGCTAATTTCGATTCTGGCGGCGATTTTATGCGTTTCATGACGCACATATCGAAAACAGGGTTTACCGGGATTCCGATTAAAACAGCCGTCCACAGAGTATGTAATCTTGCGCTCTGTGGACGACATCGAATTTCACGAAAAAGCAATTCCTAATTTTTTCATGAAATCATGCCATTTTATGAAATGTCAGAAATCCATGGAAAATCGTATTCTGAAATAATGCATTCATGATATGTGCTCATATGCCTATGGAATAAAATTGCGGCTCGCTTATTTTTGACAAGACTGTGATTACATGTTATCATGTGAACATTAAATGGATTAATTCAGGAGGTTTTTGATGATTCGCATTCGTGCGGGGCTTGTGAGCATTGATGAAATCCGGGAACAATACGAGTATTCCCGTGAACTGGTGGAGAAACAGCATGTTCATCATACTTATTTTGATTACAAGCCCGGAATCGCGTATCAATTGGAATCCTTGAAAATCCAATGTTTCATGGAAAATGGATGCAAATGTGAGCATTGCGGTTTGCAAGGTGCGTATTTCGCAGTGGAATCAGCACAAATCAACAAGCATAAGAAACGTGATCTGCGGACACGCGCATGGTTGGAAACCGGTAATCCGTCAAGCACATTGAACTTGAATGCAATGAATACAAAAGGCGTCATCAACTGGTGTGTTAACCTGTATGCGATTGATAATGACGGCAATGAGGTTATCATGACTCGTGATCATATTGTCCCACGTTCAAAATGCGGCAGGGATTCACTGCGTAATCTGCAAACATTATGCGGATGGTGTAATGTCGCGAAAGATGATGTCTTGCCTGATTTGCCATTCGTGGACATGCTGAACATGGTGAAAGTGAGTGCCCGTGATGAATTCGCTCATTTGTACGCAATGGAAATGGCTGCATTGCATCCATTGAACGCAAATAACATGTCACTCACCGCATAAAAACAAAAACGCATGATTTTATGAAAATCCGCATGGAATCATACGTTTTGGCATATTTGTTGACCAAATCTGACGCGCATGCCCATGCTTGAAAGCAGGGAGGGTCAAACGACAGCAGAATAAGCAGAACGTGAAAACCATCATGAGAGTTGCTTAACCTGTGAGATACCCCAGCGCTGAAGCGCGGGGCTTCA
>UMDI01027807.1_pt1 | contig 21343 bp, 20 predicted proteins | sample 1964451 | NCBI WGS metagenome assembly UMDI01 (sample SAMEA4835990, study PRJEB28245) | human gut metagenome | biome: gut microbiome; material: fecal sample | place: Denmark | collected 2008 | reverse complement strand
AGAGCACACGGAGAAAACCCTTCCCAACGATCCCATGGAATATATCGTATTCGGTGTGGAAGGGCTCGCATTTTCCTTTTCCGGTGCGGGGCAGGACAACCCGAAGGGCTACAGCTTCTACAGCTACGGATCTGATAAAAAACAGTTCATCAACTTTGCCCAGCTGATGATGCAGGAATTCCGCGACAAGCTTCCCGGTTTTGAACAGGTATGTCACGGACTGCTTCAGGTGCTCCTGGTATATATTTCCCGGAAGCAGAACCTGTCTGTCATCTCCGACTCCTCCTTCCAATTATCCAAGGAATGTGCTCTGGCGAAACGCTATATCGACTCCAATTATTCCCAGAACATTACTTTGGATTCCCTGGCGGAGATCACGCATATCAACAAATTCTATCTGGCACACTCCTTTACCGAATGTGTCGGACAGTCTCCGATCAATTACCTGACAGACCGGAGGCTGGAAGCCTGTAAAGAGCTTCTGGTATCCTCCAATCTGTCGGTAGCGCAGGTAGCCACCAGTGTCGGTTTTTCTTCGCAGTCTTATTTCTCACAGATCTTCCATAAAAAGACCGGCATGACACCGCGCCAGTACCGGAGCCGGTATGCCCGGAAATAAAAATTTTTCTCCTACAGCCGGATCTTCTTCAGACGGTCCACTGCCTCTACGGTATTCTCGTAGCTTCCGAAAGCCGTCAGGCGGAAGTAATGCTCACCGCTTGGTCCGAATCCGGAACCGGGGGTACCTACCACGTTGACATTCTCTAACAGATAATCGAAGAACTCCCAGCTGGTCATGCCGTTCGGCGCCTTCAGCCAGATATAGGGAGCGTTCACACCGCCGGATACGGTAAATCCCGCTTCTTTTAAGCCGTTCAGGATATAATGTGCGTTGTTCATGTAATAAGCAACCTGCTCCTTCAGCTGTGCCTTACCTGCCGCAGAATATACGGCTTCACCGGCACGCTGTACGATGTAGGGTGCTCCGTTGTATTTGGTGCCGTGTCTTCTCGCCCACAGTGCATGGAGACTGACATCCCCGCTCTTTAAATCCTTGGGGATCACGGTGAAGCCCAGACGCACTCCGGTAAAGCCGGCATTTTTGGAGAAGGAACGGAACTCGATGGCACAGGTTCTGGCTCCTTCACATTCATAGATACTGTGAGGCACATCCGGCTCGGAAATATATGCTTCATAAGCCGCATCATACAGAATGACAGCACCTACCTTATTCGCATAGTCCACCCACTCCTGCAGCTGCGCTTTGGTAATGGTGGCACCGGTAGGGTTGTTGGGGAAGCATAAATAGATCAGATCCGGGGTCTCCTTCGGCAGCTCCGGTGCGAATCCGTTCTCTGCCAGACAGGGCATATAGATCACATCACTCCAGGTCTCGGACTTCGGATCGTAAGTGCCGGTTCTGCCTGCCATGACATTGGAATCCACGTATACCGGGTATACCGGATCACATACCGCGATCTTATTGTCCAGGCTGAAGATCTCCTGAATATTGCCGCAGTCACATTTTGCTCCGTCGGATACAAAGATCTCGTCCGGTGCAATATCGCAGCCTCTTGCCTTATAATCATTTTCGGCGATCGCATTGCGCAGGAACTCATAGCCAAGGTCGGGAGCGTAACCATGAAAAGTCTCCGCTTTTCCCATCTCATCCACCGCACCGTGCAGTGCATCAATGATGGCAGGTGCCAGAGGCTGCGTCACATCTCCGATTCCCAGACGGATGATCTTCTTATCCGGGTGTGCTGCGGAATACGCATTTACCTTTTTACCGATGGTGGAAAATAAATAGCTTCCGGGAAGTTTTAAATAGTTGTCGTTTACTTTAAACATAGTACGTTCTCCTCTCTATTGTCCTTTTCTATATCAGTCGATGGAGTCCGGGTCGACTTCACCTTCAAATACGATCTTCGCAGGTCCTGTCATGTAGACCAGGTTCGCCTTCCGATCCCATCTGATGTGCAATTCACCGCCTAATAATTTAACCGTGATTTCATCGTCCGTCAAACCATTCAGCACGCACGCCACCGCCGTAGCGCAGCATCCGGTACCACAGGCCAGGGTCTCCCCGGTGCCTCTCTCCCAGACGCGCATGAATACATTTTTCCGGTCCAGGATCTCTACGAATTCCGTGTTCGTCCGGTTCGGGAAGCAGGAATGGTTCTCGAACTTCGGTCCGATCTTCTCAATGTCGAGATCCTTCACCCCGTTCATAAATACAATGGCATGGGGATTGCCCATGGAGACACAGGTCATACGGTATTCCTCGCCGTCCACCGTAATCGGTGCATCCACTACAGCCGGTCCCACCGAGGTCTGCTGTGTCGCTTCCGCTATCACCGGTACCTCCATAGGTGCCAGGACCGGCTGTCCCATGTTCACCTGTACCATAGTTACATGCCCTCTGTCCGTGGCGGTCCTGCCCTCCACGGTAAGTTTCAGGTATTTTATTTTTCCGGCGCTGACGATGGTGATGTCTTCCCGGTCCGTCAGTCCCTTATCATAGACGTATTTTGCCACGCAGCGGATACCGTTGCCACACATCTCTGAGCGGCTGCCGTCCGCATTGTACATCTCCATCTCGAAATCCGCTTCCTCTGCCGGATTAATGAAGATCACACCGTCTCCGCCGATGCCGAAATGCCTGTCACTTAACTTTCTTACGATCTCAGGCTTCTCCTGCGGTGAAAGTTTCTCCGTAAAGCCGTTGACATATACATAATCATTGCCACAGCCCTGCATTTTTGTAAATTTCATGTATTGCTGTTCCTCCTGTTGTTACTCTGTCATCATCGACAGCACCATCTGTGCCGTCTCCACCAGATTCGTCCCACTGTCCATACTGGTCTTCTGAAGATACCGGTGGGCTTCTTCTTCCGTCATATGATTTCTTGCCATCAAAAGCTCCTTGGCATCTTTGATCGCTTTTTCATCCGCTGCATTGCGGGTCTTCGGCTGCATGCGCCGTTTTCTTCTGCGGCGCTCCACACCCTCTGCCATCAGATTCACCGTGTTGATCAGATCCTGTACCTTTAACGGCATGGAGAGACATACGATCCCGTTCCCATAACATTCACTGATCAGATTCTGCGATGCCATCAACAGCATCTCAAAGCCCTCCGGCAGATCCTCATGAAGTTCTGTATATATCATATCCGCCAGCTTATAACTGCAGATCACGATTCCGTCATTCAGTCCGTCCGCCTGGCTGATCGCCTGGGTACCCGTAGTACAGATACCCGTGACCTGGAAACCGCTGCGGACCAGGATACTTTTGACTCCCTTGGCTTCTTCCAGCTTCGGCAGCACGACAATAATGTTCGTCATTCGCCCACCTCCTTTCTTCTGTGTTTTTACTCTTTCATTACAAAAGAAAGGATTTTATCAATACTTATACAGATACTCCTGAATCTCCCATTCGGATACCTGGGAGCGGTACTCATGCCATTCCCTGCGCTTGGCATCGATGTATTTCCCGGCAATATGGTCGCCTAAGACATCCTGGATAAAGGTATCCTTCTCCAGTTCTTCCACTGCCTCCAGCAAAGTGCCCGGCAGCTGGTCGATGTTCAGCTCTTTCCGCTCTTTGGCGGTCAGTGCAAAAATGTTCGCATTGATGCTCTCGGGGGGCAGGATCTTCTCCCGGATGCCCTGTAAGCCGGCGCTTAAGCAGACTGCCAGCGTCAGGTACGGATTGGCAGCAGAATCTGGGCTACGCAGCTCGATACGGGTACCCTCTCCGTCCGCGGTAGCCGGAATACGGATCAGGGGGCTGCGGTTCGTTGTGCTCCATGCGATATAGACCGGTGCCTCGAAGCCGGGTACCAGACGCTTATAGGAATTCACCAGCGGATTCGTGATCGCTGCCATTCCTTTGATATGCTTCATGATACCACCGATGAAATAATAAGCTTCCTTACTCAGACCGTTAGGATCGGATGCATCCTGGAATATATTTTTCCCATCCTTTTGCAGGGACATATTGATGTGCATGCCGGAACCGTTGACGCCGAACTTCGGCTTCGGCATAAATGTTGCGTGCAGACCGTGGCGTCTTGCGATGGTACGCACCGCCATCTTGAACGTCATGATATTGTCCGCAGTATGTAACGCTTCATCGTATCTGAAATCGATCTCATGCTGTGCCGGAGCCATCTCATGATGGGATGCCTCGATGACGAATCCCATATCCTCCAGGTTCATGACGATGTCACGACGGGCATTCTCACCGAAATCTAACGGTCCGATGTCGAAATATCCGGCCTGTTCGTGGGTGTTGGTCGTGGGCATGGTATTTTCATCAGTATTAAACAGGAAAAATTCACATTCGGGACCTACCTCGAACGTATATCCCATATCCTCAGCCTGCTGTACCGCACGCTTCAGCACGTAACGGGGATCGCCTTCAAAAGGCTGGCCGTTGGGGCGATAGACATCACAGATCATACGCGCCACCTTGCCCTGCTGGGGTCTCCAGGGGAAGATCTCCAGCGTAGACAGATCCGGATACAGATACATATCGGATTCCTCGATCCGGGCGAAGCCGTCGATGGCGGAGCCGTCGAACATGCATTTATTGTTCAGTACACGATCCAGCTGGCTGGCTGTCACTGCAATATTTTTCAGATTGCCAAACAGATCCGTGAACTGCAGACGGATGAATTCCACATCCTCTTCTTCCACAAGACGGATGATATCTTCCTTGGTATAATTGTTCATCGTTACCCTCGTTTCTGCGCCGCCTGTCTGCTCCTTTTCCACGGGGCGGACGCATCCGTGAAAAATACTTACACTAACTATAGCAATGCCTGTTTTGTCTTGTCAATGCGAAGTTCTCCTCATTTACGGTACTACGTGGGAGGTCCTGCGCATACTATTTATAAAGATCATCCCATCATTCCAAGGAGACTTAAGAATGAGTGCAAATACAAAGATCGTCGTACTTCGCAGAAAAGAACTGCTCTATACCGGAATCTTCGCCGCGCTGGGGGTGTTGTTCGTCATATTACTGTTAATGCTGTTGCTGCCGGGCAAGGATACAGATGCCTCCTATGGGACATCGGATTCGCCTGACGGTACCGCTGCTACCGAAATGCCGGACAATGTGGCAAATCTCGGACGTTCGTCACAGTTCTCCGATGTGGAGAATGTCTCCACGGGAGCTGGTGCAGATACCAGCGCTGTTTTGGATAGTGTCTCCGGGTCTGTCGGTACTGACAATACATATATCCCGGGAATCTACACGACCGAACTGCTCCTCGGCAGTGAGACCGTCAATGTGGAAGTCATCGTAAGCGACCACGCCATTACATCCGTCAGCCTCGCTGATCCGAGTGAAACACTTACTACCATGTATCCACTGCTGGAGCCGACCATGGAATCCCTGAATGACCAACTCTGTGAAATGCAGGATCCGGAGCAGGTCACCTATTCCGCCGAGACACGGTATACTTCGCTGGTGCTGCTGGAAGCGGTGAAGGCTTCGCTGGAAAAAGCAAAGCCTAAGGCTACGCCGGAAGCTTCCACCACTCCGACGGCAACTACTGCACCGACGGCTTCCCCGAATGTGCCTGCTGCGGATATCAATCCTGCGGCATAAGGGACTCATGTGCCGTGCATAAAATTCAGTGCTAACACAAAAAAGGGCGCATGCCTCCCGGCATGCACCCCATTGTGCGTTTTATTGTAATATTTTGTTTGCAACACTGGGTTTATTTTATACTATTTGCGGTGGAGATGCAAGGGAAAATTATTCATAAAGAGAATCCAGCGTAAACAACCATACTCGCCGGTTTTAGCATTCGTTTTTTGACTTCCAGTTTTTTGTCTCTTTACTCCATATTTTCTCAAAGGAATCATTATTTTGAATGGAGTCCACTATAGGAAGCAGCAATTCTCTTAGCAGTTGCATGGTTTCTTCAAATTCAATTTTCACCAGTGCTCTTTTCTTTTTGATAAAGGTTCTCCATCTTCCCTGCCTCAATTCATCATCCGTAAAGCCATCTTCAAAAGCTGCTATATCATCAAATCCAGTTCCACGATGCGCAAAGGTCTCTGTAACTGCATTCTTAAGTTCTGTTCCATCAAGATCATACTTTTCAGCCAAAACATAGATATCATAAAAATCCTTATATCTGCCATTAGCAAGTCCAAGGGAAACAAAAGCCTCAAACTTTTCCGCTATTACGGAATATATGGAGTAGGCATATATCTTAGGAACCTCCATATCCAGCAAAACCGGAAAATCCATCTTCATCCTTTCAGGATATACTACATCGCCAAACCCAATATCTATTGATACAGGCACCTTCGTTCTGTCGAGATATCCCATAATAGATATATTGACTCCATGATATTCTTTGAATTCGGTTATATTGGAAACCTTAAGCGTATTTAGATCAAATAGTAACGCATCGTCACACTCTATAGAAAAAATATCGCTAAATACTTTCTTCATTTTTTCGGCATCATTTGGAATATGCTGTGCTAAAAGGTCAATGTCCGTTGTAGCTCGAGCATATTCTCCCTCAAATAATGCATAGAGAAAGATGCCACCTTTCAGTGTAAACTTCTCTGCATACCTCGAAACAGACACTCTATATATTGCTCTCTCCAAGCCAAATGTGACTAGTTTATCCTGCATGGTTTTTCCATCTTCCATTGCCTGCTTCTTTAATCTATCCTTTACGGATATTGCATTTGTCATAACAGTACCTCCAGATACCGTTTCATTATATTTCCGCATTTGAGCATTTCAGCGTATCGGATTAATCTATTCAAATTACGATCACTCCGACGCAGATAAGATGTAAGAACTTCTTTAGTTTCCTCAATTCCAATTTTTTCCCTATAGTACACTATATCCACAACCGTTTTCTCAATATCATAAATACGAAATCTATTTTTTCCATCCTCTATAATCTCAATGCCAGTATAATATCGATCATCTGTAAAATAACACACCTTTAGTTCCGGCCAATCCGGAAGTGTTGATACATTTCCATTTCTTGGAATTGCTACGTCGATAGCTTCCAGACGATAAGTAGACAAATTATAATACACAGCTGCACTCAGCAGGCAGACTACCCCGTCTGGTACGTAGGCATATACATAATAGAAATCTGATTCTTCACCATCAAATCCTACGTTTTCATAATATTTTTTATTCAGTTTTGTCAACATTCCCTGTTCGACCATCTGATTAATTCTATAGTAAGAAAATCCCATGTTTCTCAGCTCCTGGGAAGAAAAAATCATTTGATTATTAGGAATCTGTGCATTCTTTATCATTCTCGCTTACCTCAATTCCAGTATTCCCAAATTAGCAATAAATATTTAAATATAATTCAGCATTATTCTATTTTGCCGAATTATATTTAAATATTAGCTACCATTTTTCTATTTGTCAATATTATTTCAAGCTTTCATTGACTTTCCCATCTTCTGCATGTAAACCTCTATCTGACTCGCCATTTCCTCTCGTGTTACATACTTATTCATTTGTATCAACTGCAAAATAGCATACTCCACTGAGTTCGCATTTTGGGGTTCATTTTGGGGTTCATTTTGGGGTTCACCTTGTTCCATTAAGAAATCCGGATGAATAGGTATCTCAACAGTAACTGCTCTTCTTTCATCATCCGTTTCAAATGTCGCTTTAGGAGAACCATTATCTCTAAGTTCCTCTTGTATAGTAGGAATTCCTGTAGGTTTTCCTTCTGTCAAATCTAACTCCTTCAAAAATTCTCCCAATCGTTTGTTTCTATATCTTAACTTCCAGAAATTTTTCCACTCAAAACACCTTCGTCGGAGTTTGCATTTGCGTGTGAGACTTCAGTGTTAATTATTTTACACTCGTATTCGTTTCAAAAATATCTATTAGAACCGGAAGCATTGCTTGCTGCTCTCTAACCTACGAAGATGCCGACAGCGGATATCAATCCTGCGGCGTAAGGGACTCAGGTACCGTGCATAAAATTCAGGGCTGACTCAAAAAAGGCGCATGCCTCCCGGCATGCACCCCGTTGTGCGTTTTATTGTAATATTTTGTTTGCAACACTGGGGCTTTTTTATACTATTTATGGGGGAGATGCAAGGGAAAATTATTTCTCTTTTTCTCTTTTATCAGCAGATATTTCGCACCTCATTTTCTACAATATTAAATCGTATAAATTCCGGTATCGCATTTGCAAGCGCCTTTTCTTTTATACGTTCATCTCCCGTCGCTGCATATGCCACTTCAACACCTGCAGAAAAATATAATTTTTCAAGCTTCTGGGAGCGAATATCATTATAATTTGTACAAAGAGGTACATCGTTCATCCTGGACAAGTAATCAATCATAGCCAGTAGATACATAGCTTCTCTACACCATCTGCGTTCATAAAGCTTTCTTACTTCATCCGTCTTAAGTGTTTCGATAAAATCATTTTTATTCAAATTGATTTTAATAAAATTCTTCTGAATAAAGTTCAACATGAACTCTTATATTTTGCAATCTTTTTTCCATTTTTGACAAAATAAAAAAACATTTATGCTATGAGATTCCTATGGAATTATTTAGAGGATTTAACAGTAAAAGAAGCCGGTGCATCAGCACCGGCTTCTCTTGTATTACATTAGTTATGAACCTTTTACAGAGATTACTGTAACAGAGACAGTACACCCTGATTGGACTGGTTAGACTGAGCCAACATAGCCTGACCTGCCTGAGCCAGGATGTTGTTGTTGGAGTACTTAACCATCTCAGTAGCCATATCGGTATCACGGATCTGGCTCTCTGCGCTGGTGGTATTCTCAACCACGTTGTCCAGGTTGTTAATGGTGTGCTCAAGTCTGTTCTGAACAGCACCAAGCGCGGAACGCTGGGTGGAAACCTTCTGGATAGCTTCCTTGATGGTATCAATAGCAGAAAGTGCATTGGTATCATCAGTTCCGTCAACCTTCAGACCATTCACCCCAAGACCCTTAGCAGACATAGCATCAATGCTCAGAGTAATCTGGTTATTGGAAGTAGCATCAGCACCAACATGAAGGGTCAAAGATAATGAAGCTGTCAGATCCTGCAGTGCTCCGATATCTCCAGCGTCTACAGACTTATCAATATTTCCTAATGCATCGTAAATCTTAGGTGCGTCTGCCTTCTTGGAAACTCCGCCCTTATCAGCGATGAAGTACTTGTTAAGAGCATTTGCGGCAATGGTATTACCATCTTTATCATAATACTTAGCCTTTGCAGTCGTTGCCTTTGCAGCCGTAACACTTGTAGCTACAACATTTGCCGTTGCACTACCTGCGGTACCTGCAGTTAACTTTGTTCCCTTTGCAGTTAACGTTGCTAACGCATTGCCCTCTTTGTCTGTGATTGCAAACTCGCCTGCAGTACCAGTTTCCTTAATATTGAACTTATCTGCTGCAGATCCTGTTAATTCAACTTTATATGCAATTCCATCACCTACATCAGCTGTTGTTGTAGCGGTAATCTTAACGCCTTGATCTCTCAGTGCTTTCAGCAATTCATTCTGCTCATCCTGAGTCTTCTGGCTTGTAGCTGCTGTCTCCTTATATTCAACAGTCAAACCCGTTGCGCCATCTGCACCAAATGTAGCCGCTGACTCTTGTGCAGTTTTAAAGTTCTTATAGCTATAAGTATACTCTTTATCTAAGTTCTTATCACCCTTCAGCAGATAGGTTTCATTGAACTTGGTTGTCTCAGATACACGGTCAATTTCAGTGGTCAACTGATCAATCTCGTTCTGGATGTAGCTTCTGTCGTCTTCAGAGTTAGTACCGTTAGCTGCCTTAACTGCCAGCTCGTTCATTCTCTGCAGCATATCCTGAACTTCGTTCAGAGCACCTTCAGCGGTCTGTACAGTGGAGATACCGTCCTGTGCATTGCTGGAAGCCTGTGTCAGTCCTCTGATCTGCTTTCTCATTTTCTCACTGATGGAAAGGCCAGCTGCATCATCTGCTGCTCTGTTGATCTTGTATCCGGAAGAGAGTTTCTCAGTAGACTTTGCCTGAGAAGCAGTGGTCAGACCTAACATTCTGTTAGAGTTCATAGCTGTAAGATTGTGTTGTACTACCATAATATATTCCTCCTTGAATTGACGAGCGCTTCCCTGCGCTCCGTTATTTGCTTTGGCAATGTCAGCTTCAAGTTCGCACATCCTGTCACTTTCATCGCCATTGTCTTCCGTTTCTCCGGCGTGCGAAACCTTAGATTCAGAAGAGTGGTTAGGTAAGCAATTGTTTTATTTGCTTTACTTGATAAGTATATCGGAGAGGATTTTGGAAACTTAACCCCTCTTTGAAAAAAAATTTGACTTTTCATTCCGGCATTTTTCGAAAATACGATATTCTTAGACATTTACATCATGATCTGCTCAAATTTTCCCATGTCACAGAAATCCTGAATTTTCACGTTTTAATGCTGCAGCAAACTCATTTTCGGCTATTACATATTCTGCTCATTTTGCCGAAATAGATAGTAACAACATAATGAGACGGAGGGTAATTATGCAAGTAAAAAATTATTCCTATTTTGTAGGGGAAGATCAAGTACAAAACAGACATCATTCTGTATCAGATGGCAAAAACGGCAAAGCAAAAAACGGTGGTAAATCCATAGATGCCCGCAGTATGGCTTCCGTCACCGATCCGATCGCTGCAAAGAAGGCTCAGGTTCGGAAAAAAGCTATGAAGATCATCGGGGATGCCTTTGCCGGAGAGAGTAAGATTGATGACGATATGGCAAATCGCAGAGAAAAAATACGCTCTCTCACCGGGGAAATAGGTGACAGCGCAAAGGCGATCAGTGATATCGAAGCCTCCAGAGCCGCCCTGCAGGATAAATTCGGTGTGTCCTCAGACAGCCAGGAACAAAAAGATCTGGAACTACTGGCAAAAGGCGTAGAGACCGGCTTCTCCGGTTCGGATGTCCGCTTAACGAAAGAGGAAGAAGAACAGATTGCCAAAATAAAAGCTGCCGGATTAACAGAATACCAGCAGCAGTCTCTTGCCTTAAAAAAATCAGAAGAATCCTATGTCAACGAACTTGCCGACGCCAGGAATAAGATTCAGACAGAAAATGCCGTGATCCGCCAGACGAAGATTGAACGGTTAAAATCCAATTCCATGGGAGCTGCATTTGAGCAGGCAGATGCAGTAATGGGCGCTGCCAGCGACGAGATCATGGGCATGCTGATTGCGGAAGGCAAAGACCACATCGACGAGAAGCAGGAAGAAGAGAAGAAAACAGCCGAGGAAGCTGCAGACAAAAAGAAGGAACTGGAAGAAAAACTGCAAGCCAGAAAAGACGAAAAGAAAGAGCAGGAAGAGCTGACAAAAGATATCGTGGAAGCTGCGAACAAGCAAGCCGGTGGTACAGACAGCGTAGTTCAGGCCCAGCAGGAGATCAAGGATATGATGAACAAATTAAAACTGGTCGAAGATGACGTCAAAGGTGCCGCGGTCGATCAGGGAATCTGACTATTCTGCCATTCATCAACAACGTATGAAAATTTGCTTTCGCTATTGCCAAATTCACTTCTAAAAATCGCGCCCAACATCCGATATCGAATGGTGGGCGCATGATTTCTTCCGTTATTTTTCTTGTATAATAGTCCTATACCAAAGTGAAAAAGGGGAAACGATTCCATGAAAATTGCAATATGCGATGACGATAAGAATGAACTGTTCCGGATACTGTCTGTTCTCGCAGATTACCAGACACAGCGAAACATAGAATTTTCCTACAAACCTTTCGACAACAGTACGGAGCTGGCGTCGAATCTTTTACAGGAGCATTATGATATTTATCTGTTGGATGTGGTGATGCCGGGACTGAACGGCATCGAACTGGCCAAAGAGATCCGAAGCAGTGACAAGGCCGCAGACATTATTTTCCTGACGTCTTCTCCCGAATTTGCGGTAGAGAGTTATACCGTGAAAGCTTCCAATTACCTGGTGAAACCCGTTTAAAGAGACCGGCTGGTTGAAGCTCTGGATGACATCATGCGTACCAGAACCGAAGACCGCGATTCCTGTCTGGTATTGAAGAGCAGCGTCGGCGTACACAAAGTCCATATGTCTGAAATCATTTATATTGAAGCCTTGAACCGAAAAATCATTTATTACCTGAGAAACAACAGTCAGATCACCTGCGTGGAAAAGTTTGCTTCTGTCTGCGACCAGTTGCTGCAACACCCGGAATTTCTCCTTGCACACCGCTCTTTTCTGGTCAACATGAACTATATTCGCAGGATCGACGCAGCCGACCTATATCTGGCAAACGGCAAGTGCCTTCCGCTTGCCCAGCGCAGGATCTCGGAGATCAAGAGACTCTACCTTGCTTTTCAAATGGAGGAATCCATATGAGTGAATTTGTATCCCTTTTAGGACTTATCAATTACGGCTTTGTCCTTTTCTTTGGTATCGTGATGTCTCTCTACCTGGCAGATATCCATTTTGAGGACAATAAGATCCCTTATATCATCACGATCCTTGCTTTGGGCGCAATACAGCTTCTGTCTTACCTTATGATGGGGGAGAATCTGCTCTATAAATGCTATCCGCTGCTCATACATCTGCCGCTGGTCCTCCTGATCCGTTTTGCCTTTCACCGGAATATCTATATCGCGACGATCTCTGTGCTGTCCGCTTACCTGATGTGCACTCCCAGAAAATGGTTCGGCACGCTGGCAGCCTTCTTTTTCGACGGCAGTCCGGTTGTAGCCAATCTCGTCTCTATCTGCGTGACGATTCCGCTGCTGTATCTGGTCATCCGCTATATTGCGCCTTATATCATCCGTCTGCATTATGAGAATAAGAAGACTCTGTTGCTCTTTTTCCTGCTGCCGCTTTCCTATTACATTTTGGAATACACTCTGACCGTTTACACAGATCTCTTGTATACCGGTGGTCCGGTCATTATTGATTTCATGGACAGCTTTCTTGTGCTCTTCTTTTTTATCCTGGCTATGGTGTCGCTGGATTTTTCCAATAAAAAAAGCACGGCGGAACGTGAAAATCTGCTGCTTACCACCGCAGCCGCACAGGCGTAGAAGGAGATTACACAGTTATCCACTTCTCAGAAGCAGGCGTCCATCTATCGTCATGATCTGAGACATCATATGACCTTTTTGCAAAACTGTATTGCAGAAAATGAGTTGGAACAGGCTTTGGAATATATTCACCAGATCTGTGCCGATATCGATAACAGCCGTGTGATCAGATACTGTGAAAACGACGCTCTGAACCTGATTCTCTCTTCCTATGCCGGTCAGGCGTCAGATGCCGGAATCGAATTGCAATTTACCGTGACTGCCACCGATTTTACACGCTTTCAGATCACTGATTTGTGCAGCCTTTTTGCAAATGCTCTGGAAAATGCGATTTACGCCTGCGAAAAGATTCCTGCTCCTGAGAAACGCTATATTACGCTGAAAGTTTATGAAAAAAATAACCGGATCTGTATACAGATAGCAAACAGCTATCTACAGGAGCCGGTATTTGAAAATGAGATTCCCATCTCTCACGAACCCAATCACGGTCTCGGCACCAAAAGCATGATCTCCGTTGTAGAAAAATATCACGGAGTGTATGGATTTTTTGCTGAGGATGGGAAATTCCGGTTTCAGGCATCACTGTAAACAGTCTGGTTTACGTTCCTTTACGTATTTTCTAATATATATACGTAATGAGCATGCCACTTCTTACAGTAACCACAATTTTTCTAATCCGAATGCAATATTTTTTTATTTTTTATTTTTTTCTTATTTAGGGATAAAGACGTATACGCAAAAACATTTTTGAAATTATAGGTCCCTGTCTGATATTCAGGCAGGGACTGTATTTTAGATCATCCAGACCGGTACGATATAATTGTCTCTGTCAATCGCACTAAGTCCCGGTTTCATGCAGATAACTGCGCCCTTCGCACGAGGCGTTGATGCCTTGTCGAGTAATTCAAATACCTTTACCAGCTCTGTTCCGGGATTTGCAGTTTTCTTAATCTCAATCGGATTCAATATTCCATCATGTTCCAGGACAATATCAATCTCCCTGGCATCTTTATCACGATAATAGTACAAATACGGCTCTTTTCCACAATTCAGGTAGGTTTTCCGAATTTCCGCGACCACATAATTCTCCAAAATGGCCCCGTTCATAGCACCGCATTCTAACGTTTCCGCACTGCTCCATTTCGTCAGGTAACACACCAGACCCGTATCGTAGAAATACAGTTTGGGCGTTTTCACAAGGCGCTTCAACAAATTATTAGAATACGGATGAAGATAAAAAATAATTCCCAGCGTTTCCAGAATTGTCAGCCAATCCTTCGCCTGCGTCTGATTGATATCTGCATCTCTGGCAATCTCTGCTGCGTTAACCATCTGCCCACATCTTGCTGCCACCGCAGTAATAAACCGGAGGAACTTAAGCGAATCTATGGCATCCGATAATTCTCTTACATCCCGCTCAATATAAGTAGACAGATAACTGCTGTAAAAAAGCTGACTGTTACTGTTAATACCGCTTACGATCGCCGGCATGGAGCCTTGATAAATCCGCTCAAAGATCTCTCTTGTATCAGCTTGCTCTCTCTCTTTCTGCCTCTCGCTTAAATCCTCCAGATCTACCGTAAACGGTTTCATCGTTCCTCCGGATATCTCTGCCTGTGACAGGGATGTAAGTGAAAGTACTGCCACTCTTCCTGCCAGTGACTCCTGTACTCCCTGCATCAATTTGAACACCTGTGATCCCGTAAGCCAAAATGCTCCCGGCTCATGGTTTTTATCTACATATATCTTGATATAAGTAAACAGTTCCGGTGCATATTGAACCTCATCAATCAATACAGGTGGTTTATGCAGTTGCAGAAACAGTTCCGGATCGGTCTTTGCAATATTTCTTTCGTTCAAATCATCCAGTGTTACATATCCCCGCTCCGTTCCCTCCATCAGTTTTTGGAGCATTGTCGTCTTTCCTACCTGTCTAGGTCCCGTTACCAGGAGTACCGGATATTCCCTGGTTACCTGTCTTACTACATTCTCCAGATTTCTTTTGATATAATTCATAAAAGTCCCTCTTTCGGCTAATCTTTTTTATGATTATATTTTAGCCGGATTTTTTTAAAATATCAAGCATTTTCCGGCTAATCTATACTCTGATTATATTTTAGCCGAAACCACATTTTTATTCTTTCACATTGATTCCGTCATAAAAAAGGGAAGCAGTGATCTGCTTCCCTTCGTCTGTTGTATTTATTGTTTATTATCATACATCTGGGGCGGTACGTATCCGGCGCCGCTCATGCTCTTGTAGTAGTCAAACGCGCTTTTGGCATTTTTACGTCTCTGGCCGATTCCGGCACGTTCCCTGGCGAAATAGTTCTCGACCAGTTTCTTGTTCCGAGCTTCCTGTGCCTGTACGGACACACTGAGCTCCGTCACCTTGGCAACCTTGGCCTGCAACTCCTTAATCTGGACTGCATAGCGCTGTCTGTTGCCCTCCAACTCCTTCGCCAGCTTCTCATACAGGATCTCGAAGCCTTCATCCAGGCGGACGACCTCATCGATCAGGCGCTGTTTCTCCTCCACGGCATCATCGAACAGGCTCATGTCCACTTTTTCCGCAGAAAAGATTTCTTCCTGACGCTTATTATATTCCCGGATCTTCTGCAGTACTTCCAGCTTCTTATCCAGACTTTCCGATAAAATGGTCAGCTGATTCTCCATCAGTCATTTCCTTTCTTGGCACCGGCCTTCATGACTTCTTTCCAGTTGTCGCGGATCGAATGGAGATGCGTGTTGATCTCTTCGAGAATCTCCTTATCCTTTTTGACATTGGCTTCCACCAGCCGTCTCTCCAGATAGCTGTAAATATTATCGAAATCCTTGGAAACTTCGTATTTCATATCCAGTGTGGAATGCAGATATCCGATGATATTCTGCACCTTGCGGATATTCTCATGCGCTCTGGGAATGTCATTTTTCTCTACGGAAAGCTCTGCGATGTTACAGAACTTAATGGCTCCGTCGTAAAGCATAAGCGTCAGTTCTGCCGGAGATGCGGTCAGAACCTTGCTGTTATTATACTGTGCATACGCACTGGGTAATGCCATATCATGATCCTCCTAATAAGGCGGTCACCGCACTGGAATTGCTCTGCAGCTTTGCAAGAGCCGTCTCCATCTTGGAGAACTTGGAATACCATTTATCCTCGTAATCGTTCAGCTTCTTCTCCAGTTCGGAGATCTTCGTCTTATAATCATCATAATCCGATTTCATCTTTTTGTCATCATAAAAATTACCGTAGGAGCGATAACCCTCTACCGATTTGGACAGATCACTCATTTTCGTATACAGATTCTTGAACAGTCCGGAGAAAAAGCTTACGACCGTATCGGGATCACTGCTGATCATGCTCTTAAGCTTGTCTGCATTACCGGAGGTACTGGAGTCATCTGCATCTCCATTGATATGGTAGGCATTCTTCTCATTCTCCGCTGCGGTAAAGTAGCTCAGAGTCTCAATACCAAAATCGCTGAGATACATGTTCTTGCCGTTTACTTCCACACTGCCTGCCATAATTTCTTTTAAGGCAGAGCTTACGGTAGACAGATTGCTGTCTCTGCGGAGCAGGGCATCCTTGATCTTCTGCTCGTATTTCTCTACCTCGGAGTCGGACATAGCATCCTTCTCGTCATCGGTCAGCGGCTCATAGCCTTTGGCAGAATCTGCATTATACAGCTTATCCATCTCATTGATGATGGAATTGTAATCCTTCAGGAAGCTCTTGATCATATCGTAGATGCCGTCTACGTCATCCTTCGTAGTCACCACGACGTTCTCAGCGGTCTCTTTCATGGCTGTAATGGTCAGACCGTTGATGGAGAATACATTGGTGTTGCTCTCGTACTCCGTACCATTCAGAGTGATCTTCGCATTCTGTGCATCGATCTTATTGGCACTTGCACTGTCCAGTCCCAGGCTCTTAAGTACGTTATTGCCGGTCTCATCGGATGCGGTAATGCTGAAATCATTGCCTTCTCCGGAATCCTTGGCACTGATATAGAATCTCTGCTGGGTCTCATCAAAGTTGGCATTCAGTCCGGCTTCTTTTAATTTGGTCAGTACGTTGGAGATGGTAGTATCCGCAGTGATCTCCAATTCTACATTGGTATCACCGCTCTTGATATTTAATGTGGTACCGGTGCTCAGATTCAGAGCAGTACCTTTATTATCCACGCTCAGATCGGACAACTTCGTCAGGGCATTAAGCTTGAAATCGTCCCCGTCTGCATCTGTCTTGGTTCTCAGAGAAGTCTTACCGCCGGTCATGTAAGCAGTCTTGGCCAGCTGTGTGATCTTGAGGTTCTGCACGCCGTTCATGGCATTCTCACCGGTGATGACGCTGGCTGCAGTGCTGTCGGAGACGGATGTGGTCTTCTTCATATAAGCACTGGTAAAACGCATATTGTTGACGTATTTGGACTGCAGATTCTTCAGCTTGGTGTTCAGATCCTTCCATGCCGTAGTCTTCCACTCCAGCTTGGTCTGTGCCTTTTTCGCATCGTCTACCTTGGTCTGCTTCGCAGACACCAGCTGCTGGATAATGCTCTCTGTGTCCATACCGGAGATCAGTCCGGATAATCTCATTGTTGATGATGCCATATTGGTATCCTCCTATCTTATCTCTTCTCATCTACCAGGATACCGGCTAACTCCCACACTTTGGCGATCATGTCCAGGGTCTTCTCTGGAGGGAGCTCCTTGATCACTTTCTTGGTATCCTTATCTATGATCTTGATGGTTACGCGGTTGGTTGCCTCATGAATGCCGAAGACCGCTTCGGAATGAGACATCATGTTCTTGTTCAGCTTCTCTACCGCTTTCTTGATCTGCTCATTGGTCACATGCTGTTGCTGCTCCCTATTGGGATCGGCAGAGGTATTACTCTGCTCCTTGCCCTGAGCATTCTCAACGACTGCTGTCGTCTGATCGATCTTGTCTATTGGCTTTACATTGGCAGGATTGTATTCAGAGGCGTTTTCCTCTGTGGTCACTTTTGTAGCTGCATTCTTGGCAGCGGATGTGTTCTGTGCCTGCACTGTCATGATACTGGAAATCGGTTCTATGGTCATAATGGTCACCTCCGTGTGATGAATAAGCGCCTTCCGTGGGCGCACGACCTTTGTTCTCTAAGCTTTTTATCGGTTACTTTTCTCGAAAAATTAATAGGAGATGCAAAAAATTGCACCTCCTATGCCTAATTTCCTATTTTCCTATTTTATCTTCTGCCTACCCAAACAGGTTCTTCAGTGCTTCCATACCGTCAGCATCCACCGAAGCCCTGTTGGCTTCCTGGATCTGTAGGTATACTTCCTTGCGGTAGATGGGCACTTCCTTGGGAGCGGAGATGCCGATCTTGACCTGGTCGCCCTTCACTTCCAGGACGGTGATCTCGATGTCATTGTTGATGATGATCGCTTCGTTTTTCTTACGGGACAATGCCAGCATCTTACTCACCCGCCTTTCTGGATTTCAGGATATCGTAGATGGGGAATTTCACGGAATACTGATTTCCTTCGAGGATGATCTGACATGCCTTACGCTCTTCCACATTGATGACAAAGGGTCCCTGGAGGTTCACGGTCATCTTCGTAAGGTCGGAAGGTACGGTCACGGTCACCATGACCAAAATGTTCTCCGGGGTGAGTGTTCCTACACCGGTGAGCAGCTCATCATCCACCTCGGGATCGTAGTCCGGGGTGACCAACAAAGGATCCATGACCGGCATGGCAAAGCTGGGTTCTTCGATGGACTGCAGATAACGGATACCGGCACTGCTGCCCTTCTCCTCATCATGCAGCATGGTGAAATGCTTCAGCTCCGGAAATCCGATGATTCCTTTATCAAATGTGATGATCTTGTTATCCGCGATCTCTACTTCCCCAAAATTTTTCGTCTGAATCTTCATAGAATACCTATGCCTTTCCGTACCTGCAAGCTTCTAGGTACTTCCGTATTTTTTACACTATCCTCTTAGATAAAGTTCAAAAGTGTGGTCTGCATGACTTTACCGGTAGCCATCAGTGCTGCTTCGTAGGTCATCTCCGCACTCTTTAAGTTAATAGCGGTCTCTGTCACATCAATATCTTCGTTTTCACTCTTTAATGTCTCAAAAGTAGTCTTCTGGCTCTTCATACGGTTCTCGATCAGCTCCAGCTTGCTGCTTCTGGTACCGCAGTTGGTGATGCACAGGTTGGCATCATCGAGATATCCCTGGAAGGTGGTAATGCTGCTCTCGAACAGCTTCTGGCACTTATCCTTGGACAGAGTCAGTGCTTTTTCCACGGCTTCCATCTGTTTTTTCAGAATATCCGCATCGCCGCCGGTAGCATTTTCCTGCAGGCCTTCGATCTTGGTCTTCACTGTCTCCAAATCCAGCACATCCTGCATCGCCTGTACCAGGTCATCCACGGTACGGCCGATTCCGTGCTGGAAGCACTCATCTGCAGTGGAATTTACACGGATGGTCTGATTGAAGCCTACATCATATTCGATCACCTGTCTGTCCTCATCATCCTGTGTATATTTCTCATTATATTTTATTGTCTTGCCATCCACGGTGGCATCACACTTGAAGTAATGCTCCGGCCGCAGATCTCCCTTCACCCAGTGATTCTTCTGATAGGTTACCTGAATCTCACCCTCATTTTTACCGGAAGTGGCAGGATCATCCTTGCAATCCATCAGGGTCTTGTAGCGGTTCTCGCCCAGGAGCAGCTCTCCGGTCTCCGGTACATACACGATAGCATCAGGGGTACCGGCTACCTTGCTGTAGGGATCCGCGGTAGAGGAAATTTCCTCAATGGCCGGCTGGTGGGTATTCTGATCCGGCCATGTTACCTCCTGATAGCTGCCATCCGCCTGTTTCTTCTGAAAAGAAATGGAGGGAGTGCCGTTCTTTTTACAGTCATTATAGGACAGCTGAATACGATATACCTCCGTGGCCTTGACATCCTGTTCTGATATCTTATCAAAGCCCGCATCTTTATAATTCGCTGCGGTGATATCCAGCAGTTTACCGGTATTTACCTTGGTCAGCTTAGTGATGGAGCTGTTGCCCAGCTGCTCGGTGATATTGTATTCCGTGTTGTATTCCTTGTCAAAGCTTAAGGAAGTATCGGTACGATATCCGGTAAACACATAGCGTCCGGCGTAGTCGGCATCGCCGGTGCTGTAGACTTCATCTCCGAGGGCTTTCAGCTGTTCGAGAATGATCTGGCGGTCTTCTGCCTTCAGGTCTCCATTGGAGCCTTTCGTAGACTGATTGATCATGCTTGTGATGATCTCTGTCAGATTCTTCAGTGCATCTTCCGTCACGTCCAGCCAGCTCTCCGCATCGGGGATATTCTTGCTGTAATACTGGGTCACTTCCGTAACATTACTGCGCAGACGCAGGGCACGGATGGATACCACCGGGTCATCGGAAGGGCGGTTCACCTTCTTCTGGGTGGACATCTGTGTGCTCAGCTTATCCTGATATACTTTGTTCGTATTGATATTGGACAGATTATTACGTTGCATGATCTTGTTCGTAATTCTCATTTTGGTCCTTGTCCTTTCTCTCTATAGAATTCCATACCATTTTCATACTAGACTCCGGTCTCCAGGATCAGTCTGTCATAGATCTCCGTCAGGGTCTGGATCATCTTGGAAGCCAGATTGTATCCGTTCTGGTATTTCACCAGGTTCACCGCTTCTTCATCCTCATCGACACCGGAGATGGAGATTCTCTGATTATCGATAGTAGCGGAGATATCCTTAAAGCTTGCATAAAAGGTATTCGCTCTGGAAGCGTTCAATGCCACATCCGACAGAATACACTGTAAAAATTCAGAAGCATTACATCCTCGGAAACTCATCTTCGTCTTATCTGTGGCAAGATTCTTCAGATCGTTCAGCAGGTCATTCTGTTCCACGCCGTCCGCGGCATCCTTACGGTTCGCCATCAGTCCGGGATCCTGTTCGATAGCCTCCAGAATGTCAAAATTCTTCGCGGTCAGACGATAGTAGCTGTCATCGTTGACCTTTACCGTCATTTTGCTGGCCTTTTTTTCCTGCTTGTCATATCGCTTTGCAGCGTCATCCAGCAGGAACTGCTCACCGCCGGTAGCTTTATTACCGGTGAACATCTTCACGCCGGGATCCCCGTTTCCGCTGTAACCGGAGGTGAGAATATCGTTGAATTTCTGAGAGAAGGTACGGATCCACTCATTCATCTGGTTCATGTAATAAGGGATGCCCTGATAGGA